>Ga0210388_10000041_pt1 | contig 199955 bp, 211 predicted proteins | sample IncBWC19OmetaG_FD_155485 | JGI IMG/M metagenome (GOLD analysis project Ga0210388, IMG submission 155485) | Forest soil microbial communities from Barre Woods Harvard Forest LTER site, Petersham, Massachusetts, United States - Inc-BW-C-19-O ...
GGCAACCGCCCAAAGGCCTTCTTGAACTTCCGCATTCGACCCCCTCCATAATCCGGGAGTCATCTTCAGAATCCGTCTTGCCTTCCAATGCAATAGCCGGTGAAAACCCATATGCGATTCCCCTGCCGCAAGCGGGGCGAGGTAAGGAGTCAGCCCTTCCCATCCAATCTCCGCACGATCTCATCGAGCTGATCGAGATCGCGGTAGCGGATGTGCACGGTGCCGCCGGGATCGCGGTGATCGACGTTGACCGCAAGCCCGAGTGCGTCGCTGACGCGCTTCTCCAGCGCCACGGTGTCGGGATCTTTCGTCCTGCCGCCGCGCGCCTTCTGGGGCTTGCGTTCCGGGACGCCCTCGACATGCGCGAGCGCCTCGGCCTGGCGCACATTAAGGCCCTCCTCGACGATGCGCTTGGCGGCGGCCAGCGGATCGGGCACCCCGATCAGGGCGCGAGCGTGGCCGGCCGAGAGCTGGCCCAGCGCGATATAGGCCTGCACTTCGGCCGGCAGCTTGGTCAGCCGCATCATGTTGGCGACATGGCTGCGGCTCTTGCCGACGATTTTTGCAATATCTTCCTGGCTGCGTTTGAACTCATTCGCCAGCGCGTGATAGCCCTGCGCCTCTTCCAAGGCATTGAGGTCTTCGCGCTGCACGTTCTCGATGATCATGATCTCGAGCGCGTCGGAATCGCTGACGTCGACCGGCACGATCGGCACGTCGTGCAGGCCGGCGATCTGTGACGCGCGCCAGCGCCGTTCGCCGGCGATGATTTCGAAACGGTCCTGCACGCCCTTGACCGGGCGCACCACGATCGGCTGGATCACGCCATGCTGCTTGATCGATTCGGCGAGCTCGCCGAGCTCGGTATCGGCGAATTCGCGACGCGGATTGCGCGGATTGGGTTTTAAAAATTCGATCGGCACCTTGCGCTGCGCGCGCGGCCGATCCAGATGCGCGGCCTCGCCGCCGACATCTCCGATCAGACTTGCAAGACCGCGACCCAGTCGCGAACGCGCTTCGTCGGCCATCGCCAGCTCCCTTGGATTCACGCGCACTACTCCGGAATTGGACGCTTATGTTTTTCAATCATCCTTCGCGGCTCGGGGCGGTGCCCCTCGCACCTCAGGATGACGCCTGTGGTTGTTGCCGTCACCCTGAGGTGCGCGCACTTGCGCGCCTCGAAGGGCGACGGCTGGATCAATGCGTCCGCAATTCGCGCTCGCGCTGGATCACTTCGGTGGCGAGCTTGAGATAGGCTTCGCTGCCGACGCATTTGAGATCGTAGACCAGCACCGGCTTGCCGTAGGACGGCGCCTCGGAGATGCGCACGTTGCGCGGGATCATGGTCTTGTAGACCTTGGCCCCCATGAACTGTCGGACGTCGGCGACCACCTGGTTCGACAAATTGTTGCGCGAGTCGAACATGGTCAGCACGATGCCGTGGATCGACAAATTGGGATTGAGCGTGGTGCGCACCTGCTCCACCGTCTGCAGCAGTTGCGACAGGCCTTCGAGCGCGAAGAACTCGCATTGCAGCGGCACCAGGATCGCGTCCGACGCCGCCATCGCATTGACCGTCAGCAGATTGAGCGACGGCGGACAATCGATCAGCACATAGGTGTAGTTGGTATCAGGCGTGGCATTGGTGTTGAGCGCCGCGATCGCGTCGCGCAGCCGGAACGCACGGCCGGGCGTCGCGCCCAGTTCGAGTTCGAGGCCCGACAGATCCATGGTCGACGGCGCAATGTGCAGCCGCGGCACCGCGGTCGGCACCACCGATTCGCGCAAGGTGGCCTCGCCGATCAGGACGTCATAGGTCGAGCAGTTGCGGTTGCGCCGATCGATGCCGAGTCCGGTGGACGCGTTGCCCTGCGGGTCGAGATCGACGATCAATACGCGCTCGCCGATCGCTGCCAGCGCCGTGCCGAGATTGATCGCAGTGGTCGTCTTGCCGACGCCGCCCTTCTGGTTGGCGAGCGCCAGGATGCGCAGCGCGGTTCCTGAATGTGGGGCCTTATCCTCTTGATCTACTTGATCAATTACGGTCATGCTCGACCACCATGGAGGCTTGCGGATGGGTTGCGGCGCTCGACATGATCGAGCTCGACGATCCAGCCCTGTCTGCCGGTGCGGCTGGAATGCAAATGTGGCGCTATCTTCCAATATTTAGTGGCTTCGGTCAATTCAGCCTCTACATCTTGGCCCTTGAGGAAAAAAGCCTTTGCGCCTCGTCTCACCAGCGGTTCCGCGAAGCCGATGAGCTGGTCTAGCGAAGCCACGGCGCGGGCGGTGACGCAATCGACCGGCCCGGTGATTCTTTCCACAATATCCTCGATGCCGGCCAGATGCACGGTACCAGCCGCGCCCGTCACGCGCAGGGCTTCCCGCAGGAAGGCGGCCTTCTTGGCGTTGCGTTCGACCAGATGGACCATCGCCCTCGGTGTTTCCGTCAGCGCGCAGGCAAGGACGACACCGGGAAAACCGCCGCCGCTGCCCAAATCGATCCAAACCTTGGCCGATGGCGCAAGATCCAGGAGCTGCAGCGAATCGGCGATATGCCGGGTCCAGAGTTGCGCGAGGGTGGAGGGCGCCACCAGATTGGTCTTGGCCTGCCATTCCCGAAGCAGTTCGACATAGCGATCGAGCCGCGCTTCTGTTTCACGTGAAACAGGCGTCAGGGCGAGTGCCGCGGCTTTATCGGAGACGGGGATGGGACGCGCGCTCTGTTCAGACATTTTGGCCACGGAGATCTCAGAGACGGTGTCGTTCAGACTCACTGGACCAGTTAACCGGCCCCCACGGCTGGGCGTCCGCCCATGCCTTCGCATCGTTGATAGAGAGGTGTTCGCCGGATTTGCCCAAGGAGCAGTAGTAAAGAAAGCCGTCGACCGTGTCCGGGATTGGCCTGCTTTCGTCCCACTGATCAGTCTCCCAATCGTAACGAGAGTGAGCCCACTTTGCCGGCTTTCTTAAAACTGAAATTGGACGCGGCACTTGTTGATCATACAACCACGTTCCGGTGGCCACGATTTCCGCGTCGTTGTTCATGCGCCATCCTAATATGGGCTCGTCCCCATCATTGTTTCACGTGAAACAGTTTATCTGGATGCGGCCGTCATTCTCCGTCGCGCCTCCCGCCGAAGAAAAGCGGCAAGAATCGCCAACGCTGCCGGTGTCATGCCATCGAGCTGGCCAGCCTGCCCGACCGTGCGCGGCCGCGAGGTTTCCAGCTTCGAACGGGCCTCGTTGGAAAGTCCGGGTACGGCGCAGTAATCGATGTCGCCGAGGATCAACCCCTCGTCGCGGCGAAACGCCTCCACGTCGGCGACCTGACGCTTGAGATAGACGTCGTATTTGGCATCGATTTCCAGATGGACCGCGATGGCTGGTTCAATGGCCGACAACTCGGGCCAGATGTTGCGGACCTCGGTCCAGCCGATCTCCGGATAGGCCAGTAGTTCAAAGGCCGAGCGGCGCTGGCCGTCCTTGTTGAGCGAGAGGCCATGCTTCGCCGCTTCGTTTGGCGTCAGCGTCAGCGATTGCGCCAGGACCTTCGCGCCATCGAGCGCGGCCATCTTGGCGCCATGACGCAGCGCGCGCGCCTCTCCCACGCACCCCAGCGCGATGCCCTTATTGGTCAGGCGCTGGTCGGCGTTGTCGGCCCGCAAGGTCAGCCGGTATTCCGCGCGCGAGGTGAACATCCGATAGGGCTCGGTGATACCCCGCGTGACGAGGTCGTCGATCATCACCCCGAGATAGCCATCGGCCCGGTCGAACACGACCAGCTCCGATCCACCGGCCACCAGCGCAGCGTTGAGGCCCGCAACCAGCCCCTGCGCCGCAGCCTCTTCATAGCCGGTGGTGCCGTTGATCTGGCCGGCCAGAAAAAGCCCACGCAGCCGCTTGGTCTGCAGAGTCGGATCGAGTTCGCGCGGGTCGACGTGATCATATTCGATGGCGTAGCCCGGGCGCACCATCCGCACCCGCTCCAGCCCCGGAATCGTCGCCAGGATCGCCAGCTGGACCTCCTCCGGCAGCGAAGTCGAGATGCCATTGGGATAGACGGTGGAATCGTCGAGACCTTCCGGCTCCAGGAAGATCTGATGCCCGTCGCGATCGCCGAAGCGGACGATCTTGTCTTCGATCGAGGGGCAATAGCGCGGTCCGGTGCTCTTGATCTGCCCGGAATACATCGGCGAGCGATGCACATTGGCCCGGATCACCTCATGGGTCGCCGCTGTGGTGCGCGTAATGCCGCACTGGATCTGCGGCGTGGTGATGCGGTCGGTCATCACCGAAAACGGCTCCGGCGGATCGTCGCCGGGCTGCATTTCCACGGCTGCCCAGTCGATGGTCGTGCCATCGAGGCGCGGCGGCGTGCCGGTCTTCAGCCGACCCAGCGTAAAGCCAGCCTGCTCGAAGGACTTTGACAATCCGAGCGCGGGCGCCTCGCCCACACGGCCCGCCGGCCAATTCTTTTCGCCGAGATGGATCAAGCCTCGGAGAAAGGTGCCGGTGGTGATGACGACCGCGCCAGCCGTCAGCTCGCGCCCATCGGCCAAGCGAATGCCGGTGACGCGGCCGTCCGAGACCATCAACTCGTCCGCCTCGCCTTCAACCACGCCGAGGTTGGCGGTCTCGCGGATGGCGGCCTGCATCGCCGCGGCATAGAGCTTGCGGTCGGCCTGGGCGCGCGGCCCCCGCACGGCCGGGCCCTTGCGCCGGTTGAGCATCCGAAACTGGATACCGCCGGCGTCAGCAATGCGCCCCATCAGGCCGTCGAGCGCGTCGACCTCGCGGACCAGGTGACCCTTGCCGAGGCCGCCGATCGCGGGATTGCAGGACATGGCGCCGACGGTCGCAAAACGATGGGTGACCAGCGCCGTTCTCGCACCCATCCGGGCAGCCGCGCTCGCCGCCTCGCAGCCGGCGTGGCCGCCGCCGATGACGATAACGTCGAATGATTCCGGGCGAATGGACATGCGCGGTCTTCTATCGCGGAGCGGGAAAACCCGGAAGCTTTACTTTGCATGGGGTTGTTTTCAGGATTTTTATCGGGATCGGTTGTTTCACGTGAAACAAGCCTGCTTGGGGACTTTTTCATGTGAAAACGCCCCATCATCCATGGAAAGAACCCGTGCCTATTACTTGCCGATGCAGAACTCACGGAAAATGACGTCGAGAATATCCTCGACATCCACCCGCCCCAGCAGTCGTCCCAAGGAGTAGGCGGCCAACCGCAGATCCTCGGCGGCCAGTTCCTCGCCTTCGCCAATTACCATCATGCTGCGATGCAACGAAACGACCGTCTGCTGCAGCAATTGCCGCTGTCGCTCCCGGGTGATCACACCGCTTTGGTTCGAACCAAAATAATCCCGTGCAAAGGCCACCAGGGCGGCGATCAATTCTCCGATCCCGTCACCGCGGCTCGCCGATATCCTGAAATTCGTGGCGCCCTGCCCTCGCGCCAAGGCCACGCTGCCCGCATCGAGATCGATCTTGTTGCGCACGGTCCAGACCGGCGCGGCACCCTCGTTCGGATTTTTTTCGCCCGGTCCATCGACCAGCCAAAGCACCAGATCCGCTTCCGCCGCGCGCCCCCTCGCCCGGCGCACGCCTTCCTGTTCGACGGGATCGTCGGTCTCGCGAATGCCGGCGGTGTCGATCACCGTCACCGGATAACCGTCGAGATCGAGCTGCACTTCGATGATGTCGCGCGTGGTGCCGGCATGCGGCGAGACGATCGCGACCTCACGCCGCGCCAGCGCATTCATCAGCGTCGACTTGCCGACGTTCGGCGGGCCCGCGATGGCGACCACCAGTCCCTCGCGCAGCCGTTCACTCCGACCCTGTGCCGCAAGCACTTCCTCGATCTCGCCGAGCAGCGTTGTGATCTTTGCCATCGCCGGTGCGATCAATTGCGCCGGCACATCCCCTTCGTCGGCGAAATCGATGCCCGCTTCGATCAACGCGCTGGCCTCGATGATCTGCGCCCGCCAGTCGCGCGCGCGGTCGCCGAGCAGGCCCTTCAACTGGCGCAGCGCCTGGCGGCGCTGGCGGTCGGTGTCGGCATGGATCAGGTCGTCGAGGCCCTCGGCCTCGGTGAGATCGAGTTTTCCATTTTCAAATGCGCGCCGGGTGAACTCGCCCGGCTCGGCCGCCCGCACATCCTCGAATGCCGAGAGCGCGGCGAACATAGCTGCCAGCACCGCGCGGCCGCCATGGACGTGAAATTCCGCGACGTCCTCGCCGGTCGCGCTCGCCGGTCCGGGAAACCACAGCACCACCGCATCGTCGATCGGCTGCCGGGCGTCGCGCAACAAGGCCCGCGTCGCCAGCCGCGGCGTCGGCATCTTGCCCGCGAGCGCGGCTAGCACAGTACCCGCCTGCGCCCCGGACACCCGCACGATCGCAATCGCGCTTGGCGGCCGGCCCGACGACAGGGCAAAAATCGTCTCTTGACCTGGATGCATCCCCTATTTGCCCCCGAGCCCCTTGAAAAGGCAACGCAATTTCGGATTGCCGAGTCTAGCTGGTGAGCCCGGTCGGGCCGCGATGGTTCCCCAAATGCTGCAGCATTGCCGCAACATTTCGCCTGGCCCATGCTGCAGAGATCGGTCGGCCGGTTCCCGCGCCAGACATAATATTTAGGTATTTCAAATACCTAGTTGAAACGCCCGCGGCTGGGTGTTCCCTTTTCTATGCTGCAACTGCATTGCAGCATTTGCTGCAGCATGAAACTCCTTTTCCCGAGGCAAGAAAAAGGGCGCCCCCTCCTGAGGGCGCCCTTCAAAATCGCCGGACCTGGTTCAGGTATTCATCGATTCGAAGAATTCCGAGTTGTTCTTGGTGTTGCGCAGCTTATCGAGCAGGAAGTCGATCGCATCCATGGTGCCCATCGGATTGAGGATCCGGCGCAGCACGTACATTTTCTTCAGCAGTTGTGGATCGGTGATCAGCTCCTCCTTGCGCGTTCCCGAGCGCGAAATGTCGATCGCCGGGAAGGTGCGTTTGTCGGAAACCTTGCGGTCGAGAATGAGCTCCGAATTGCCGGTGCCTTTGAACTCTTCGAAAATCACTTCATCCATGCGGCTGCCGGTATCGACCAGCGCCGTTGCGATGATGGTGAGCGAGCCGCCCTCCTCGATATTGCGCGCGGCGCCGAAGAATCGCTTCGGCCGCTGCAACGCATTGGCGTCGACGCCGCCGGTCAACACCTTGCCGGAGGACGGCACCACCGTGTTGTAGGCGCGACCTAATCGGGTGATCGAGTCCAGGAGAATCACGACGTCGCGGCCGTGTTCGACCAGTCGCTTTGCTTTTTCGATCACCATCTCGGCGACCTGGACATGGCGCACCGCCGGCTCGTCGAAGGTCGAGGAGACAACCTCGCCCTTCACCGAGCGTTGCATGTCGGTGACTTCTTCCGGACGCTCATCGATCAACAAAACGATCAGATAGCATTCGGGATGATTGGCGGTGATCGAGTGTGCGATGTTCTGCATCAGCACAGTCTTGCCGGTGCGCGGCGGCGCCACGATCAGCGCGCGCTGGCCCTTGCCGATCGGAGCGACGATGTCGATAACCCTTGCAGACAGGTCCTTTCTGGTAGGGTCTTCGAGTTCGAGTCGGAATCGCTGATCGGGGAATAGCGGTGTCAGATTGTCGAAATTGACCTTGTGCTTCGACTTCTCCGGGTCCTCGAAATTCAGCGTGTTGACCTTCAGAAGCGCAAAATACCGTTCACCCTCCTTGGGGCTGCGGATGTGGCCTTCGATGGTGTCGCCGGTACGAAGTCCGAAGCGGCGAATCTGCGAGGGCGAGACGTAGATGTCGTCAGGTCCCGGCAGATAGTTGGCGTCCGGCGAGCGCAAGAATCCAAAACCGTCGGAGAGCACCTCGACGACGCCCTCGCCGATGATATCGATTTCCTGGATCGCCAGTTGCTTGAGGATGGCGAACATCAGCTCCTGCTTGCGCATGGTGCTGGCGTTTTCGACCCCTTTCTCTTCGGCGAATGCAACCAGTTCGGCCGGCGTTTGAGATTTGAGGTCTTGAAGTTTCATTTCCCGCATTGGGATGGTCCTGTGGAGTAATTTTAAGAGAGGGATTGCAGGGTGGCTGGTGAAAATGCGGACGCGAGATAGGAAGGTCCGCAGGTCTGAGCAAGGAAAGCGCCGGTGAGGCTTCAAACCTGATGCGGCGGCCGGTTCAACCTAGGGAAACCGGAACGCAACCACATCCGCCTGCGTGGGGTGGGATAGCCCAATATAGAAAATCGTCCGGCCTTCCGCAAGCCGGGAGCTCGCCTGAGCTCGCGGCAGCGTGCCTATCAAAACGGCTTCACCACCACCAGGATCACGATTAAAATCATCAGTAGGGTCGGCACCTCGTTGATAACACGATAGAATTTTTGGCTTCTGAGATTTCGGTCGCCGGCGAAATCCTTGACGCAGCGAGAAAAAAATCCGTGGACACCGGAGAGCAATATCACCAGCAGCAGCTTGGCGTGAAACCAGCCCGCCGACAGGAAATGACCGGCCCAGGCGAGGTAAAGTCCGGCCAGCCAGGTCACGATCATCGCCGGATTAATGATCGCCTTCAGCAACCGCCGCTCCATCACCTTGAACGTTTCGGACTGCTTCGACCCGACCTCGGCCTCACAATGATAGACGAACAGCCGCGGCAAATAGAGCATGCCGGCCATCCACGAGATGACCGCGATCACATGCAACGCCTTGATCCATTCGTACATCGAAAGGCTTTCACTCGTCTGGTCGGAGACGCCGGAACATTCGAGCCGATCGATGCGTTGCAACGGACTCGGTTCTCGCTGGGAACAGAGACATATCCGCAACCAGCACTTTTCTAAAACAATAATTTTAGAATCTTAGGTTTGAGTCTAAGTAGCGGTGGATTGGGCCCACGCAAGAATGCGCGGAAGCTTCCCCGCCTTGTTCACATCCATCAACATCTTTTGCCACGTGTCGGGCAGTCCGAATAAGCTGACTGGCTTCAGGCGGTTGCGCTGCCCGGTCGTCAGCTTATCCAGAGACAACTCCACATAACCTCACTATCATCGGTTCAAGCCAGTGGAGTTATCCTCGTTGGAGGGCCTGTGAAGAAAAAGCCGGGTTATACCGGATAGGTCGGCCCAGACCCGATTCAGTGAGGTAAGCTCCACAAGGATTCACAGGTTACACAGGGGTTCAGGTGCCCACCACCGGCAGCTATTTTCATCTTCATTTGGTCTCCGATTCGACCGGTGAAACCCTGATTACGGTGGCGCGCGCGGTGGCCGCGCAATACGCCAACGTCACCGCGGTCGAGCACGTCTACCCTCTGGTGCGCAGTCAGAAGCAGCTCGACCGCGTGCTCGATGAGATCGAGGAGGCGCCGGGGATCGTGCTGTTCACGCTGCTGGAGAAGGACCTGGTGGCGCGGCTGGAAGCCAAGTGCCAGCAGATCAACGTACCGAGCCTCTCGATCATCGGCCCGGTGATGCAATTGTTCCAGGCCTATCTCGGTGCTGCCACCACCGGCCGGGTCGGCGCGCAGCACACCTTGAATGCGGAATATTTCAAGCGCATCGACGCGCTGAATTACACCATGATCCATGATGATGGCCAGCATGTCGAAGGACTGGAAGAAGCCGATGTGGTGCTGGTCGGTGTCTCCCGCACCTCGAAGACGCCGACCTCGATTTATCTGGCCAACCGCGGCATCCGCACCGCGAACGTTCCGCTGGTGCCGGGCATCGCACTGCCGCTGCAATTGGAGGCGCTGAAGAAGCCGCTGGTGGTCAGCCTGCACGCGACGCCGGAGCGCCTCATCCAGGTCCGGCAGAACCGGCTGTTGAGCATGGGCGCCGAGCGAGGCAATGACGAATACATCGATCGCCAGGCCGTCACGGACGAAGTCGCATACGCGCGGCGCCTGAGCGCCAAGTTCAACTGGGCGCAACTCGACGTGACGCGGCGCTCGATCGAGGAGACCGCGGCGGCGGTGCTAAAGCTTTACACCGACCGGCAACGGCAGCGGCTTTCGGAATGATACGGCGTTCAACATGAGTCTTTGGCGCGGTAAATTGCCGTTGCTCCTGGCCTCGCAAAGCCGCGCGCGGCAGATGCTGCTCGCCAATGCCGGCATCGCTTTCGAAGCCATGCCGGCCGACATCGACGAGCGCGCCGTGCAGCAGGCCTCGCGCCTGTCCGCGCCGGGTGAAATCGCGGCTCTGCTGGCGCGCGAAAAAGCACTCGCGGTATCGGCGCGGCATCCCGGCCGGCTGGTCGCCGGCGCGGATCAGACACTGGCGCTGGGGTTCACGCTGTTCTCCAAACCGGCCGACCGGGTGCAGGCGAAACAACAGCTCGGCGCGCTCGCCGGTCGCACGCACGAACTCCATTCGGCTGTCGCTGTGGTGCGGGACGACCGGATCTTGTTCGAAACTGTCGCCATCGCGCGGATGACAATGCGCTCGCTGGGCGAAGCCGAAATCAACGCTTATCTCCGCGAAGCCGGCGAAGCGGTCACCTCGAGCGTCGGCGCCTACCAGCTGGAAGGCCTCGGTATTCATCTGTTCGAGCGGATCGATGGTGACCATTTTACCATTCTTGGCCTTCCGCTATTACAATTGCTCGCGTTCCTCCGCAGCGAGCGGCTGCTCGCGGTATGAGAGAACTTCCCTTGACGCGGCAACATGGCGAAACCTGAATGATAGTCCTGGGGCTGACCGGCTCGATCGGGATGGGGAAATCAACCACCGCAAAGCTGTTCGCGGAAGCCGGCGTGCCGGTTTACGACGCGGACGCGACCGTTCACCTTCTCTATGAAGGCGAGGCGGCGCCTGCGATCGAAGCGGCGTTTCCCGGCACGACGGTCGACGGCAAGGTCGATCGCACCAGACTTTCCGCGTGCGTGGTGCATGATCCGGCCGCCATCAAGCGGCTCGAGCAAATCGTCCATCCGATGCTCGGCGCCTCGCGCCAGAAATTCCTGCAGGATGCGGAGCAATCCGGCGCCCCCGTCGCGGTGGTCGATGTGCCGCTCTTATATGAGACCGGTGGCGAGAAGCGGGTCGACGCGGTCGTGGTGGTGACGACCTCGCCGGAAATCCAGCATGAGCGAATCCTCACCCGCGACAACATGACCGCGGAAAAGCTCGAAGCCATTTTGGCGCGGCAGATGCCGGACGCTGAAAAGCGCAAGCGCGCCGATTTCGTGGTGGATACCTCGCATGGCCTGGACCCGGTGCGCGCCCGAATCCGGGACATTCTGGCGGAAGCCGCTAAGATGCCGCAGCGGCGATCCTGATTCGCCATCTCCAGCGACTGTCATTGATGCGCGAAATCGTTCTCGATACCGAAACCACGGGCCTCGATCCCCTGCGCGGCGACCGGCTGGTCGAAATCGGCTGCGTCGAGATGTTCAATCGCATGCCCACCGGGCAGACCTTTCACCGCCATCTCAATCCCGAACGCGCCATGCCGGCGGAAGCCTTCGCCGTGCATGGTCTTTCCACCGAATTCCTCGCCGACAAGCCGTTTTTTGCCGAGGTGGTTGAGGATTTCCTGGAATTCATCGCCGACGCGCCGCTGGTGATCCACAACGCCTCCTTCGACATCAGCTTCATCAATGCCGAGCTCGATCGCATCAAACGCCCGCCGATCGCGCGGGAACGGCTGGTCGACACGCTGTTGCTGGCGCGCCGCAAGCATCCCGGCGTGTCGAACCGGCTCGACGATCTCTGCTCGCGCTATGCGATCGACAATTCCCGCCGTACCAAGCATGGGGCGTTGCTGGACGCGGAACTGCTGGCCGAGGTCTATATCGATCTGATCGGCGCCCGGCAGTCGCAACTGATCCTGGCGGCCGAGACCACCGATGCGCGTGGCGCAGCCTACGGCGAAATGCCGCGGCGGCAGCGCGAGGTGCCGCTGGCGCTGCGATTGACCGAGGAAGACCGCCTGGTGCATCGGGCCTTTGTCGCCACGCTCGGCGACAAGCCGATCTGGAACGATTTCCTGTCGGCGGCGGTATGAGCCCTGCAAAGGGTCGCGTTTAGCTCGGCTTGGGCTGAGCAGCCTGCGCCGCGGCCTGCCGTTCCATGTTCTGGCGGTACAGGCCGACGAAATCGACCGGATCCAGCATCAGCGGCGGGAACCCGCCATCGCGCACCGAAGTCGCGATGATCTCGCGCGCGAACGGGAACAACAGCCGCGGACATTCGATCATGATCAGCGGATGCAGGTTTTCCTTCGGCACATTCACGATCCGGAATACGCCGGCATAGGCGAGGTCGAAGCTGAACATGACCTTGCCGCCATTTTCCGCCTTGCCCTCGACCGAAAGCGTCACTTCATATTCGTTTTCGGCGATATTGTTGGCGGTGACGTTGATCTGGATATTGATCGCCGGCTGCTGCGGCTGCGGGGCCAGCGAGGCCGGGGCGTTCGGGTTCTCGAACGACAGGTCCTTGGTATACTGCGCCAGCACGTTCAGTTGCGCAGGAGGGGCCGTTTCGAGAGGCGCGCCGTTACCGTTGGTCATGGGTGTCTCTCCTGGAGCGGTTTTGGGCGAGCGGTGACGGCCCGTTTTGTCCGAATGCGCGCGAGTTGCCAAAATACCTGTCGCGGCGAGTGGCTAACATAGCGGCTTTCATAGCCTATTCAAGTTTCTGCCATGCTAGGCCATACTGCGCACTAATAGGCCATTTACCAAGGGTTTCGATAAGTCCCGCTTTGCCAGTGCGTGTCATTGCATGCCATAGCGGGACGGGATATGTAGGGACAGAAGTAGGGACAAAACTGGAGCCTCGCCCATGCCTCTCGCCATCAAGCCACTTTCCAAAGCCGATTTCGACAAAGCGGTCGCTCCGATCAAGGCCAAGGTCGCGGCCAACCCGAAGGCCGTAAACCAAAAGCTCGCGGTCGGCAACGGCCTCTATCTGCACTTCCGCGCCGGGTCCGCGCTCTGGGTCTATCAGTACCGCGACGGCGACGCCCATCGGGCAGCGTCGCTCGGGTCCTTTCCCGACAAGAGCCTCAATGCCGCTAGGAGTGCCAGAGAAGCCCGCCGGGTAGCCCTCCGCAATGGCACCACTGAGACGCGGACCGAACGCGGCGACGCCCAGACGGCGACGGGCGAGACGTTCGGACAGGTTCTTGCGCTGTATCTCGCTGAGGCCGGTTCGGACTGGGGACAGCATGAACGGACCGACTTTCGCAACATGATGGATAAGGCTCCGAAGTTGCTCGCGCTCGCCGTTGACGGCGTGAACCCGAAAGAGATCGCTGCGACCGTTCAAGTTGCTTACCCCGACAGCCTCAAACGGCAAGCCAAATTCCGCCGACGCATCGCGGCCGTGATGACGTTCGCCGAGACGCGGCACGTTAAGAAAAATCTTGAAGTGGTGCACCATCCCGCGATGCCGCTCGCCGAGCTTCCCGCGCTGATGACTGAGCTTGCCGCACTCGACAGCGCCGACGCCCGGGCGCTCCGCTTCACGATCTTGACGGCCGCGCGCTCCGGCGAAACGCTGGGCGCGACTTGGGAAGAGATCACAGAAAAGGATGGCATCCCGTGTTGGGTTCATGATCGGGCGCATCGCAAGGGACGCGGCGCGAAAGATGTGAAGCCGGAAGACCGGCTGCATTATGTGCCGCTGACTGCCCAGATGATTGCTTGCCTCGGGTCGCGCGGGACTGGCCTGATTTTCCGCTCGCGCCTCACTGGCGGCAAGCTCGGGCATAGCGTGATGAATGATCTTCTCACGACGCTGCGCCCGGCTGTTGATGACAACGGCAAGGCGCTCTGCTCAGTGCACGGCATGCGTTCGACGTTCCGCGATTGGATCACGGATAAGACGAACTATGACGGCGACCTTGGCGAGTTGGCTTTGGCCCATCGCGTCGGCAACAAATCAAAACAGGCATATGCGCGGAGCGGTGCACTGGCGAAGCGGCTGCCATTGATGCAAGATTGGAGTGACTTAATCGTCCGTTAACCGTCGTCATACATCCGAACGCGTGTAGCGTGCAAATGTAACGCACTCCGCCTATAGTCTCCGGGATCATCTCCCGGAGACTTTTTCATGCCCAAGGTTCGATACGCCGTACAGGTTCTAGAGCACGGCAAGCCGCGCTCGCTTCGGCGATGGCTGACTGTCGCGACGCATACCAACCGCACCGCTGCCGAAACCATTCTCAAGAGCGTTCGCCAGAACCGGCTTCACGTCGCGACGCTCTCCCGCATTCGCCCGTTCAATGGCGATCTCTCCCGCGCCTATCACTTGGCGGAGGGTTGAGCGTGAAGCGGGAAACGAAAACAACCGTTCTCAACATCCGCACCGTGCAGAGCATCCGGGACATGGCCGCGAAGCTCGCCGCTGCCGATGAGCGTTCGATCTCTCAAACAATCGAACGTCTCATTCGCGCCGAATACACGAAACAGCAAGAGCCGGAAGACCAAGACGACCCTAATGCACATCACGGGCATGCGAGGCGCTGACATGATCAAGCGTATCGCCATCGCCTCCGTTGCGTTGCTCGCGTTGCTGCTCATCTCACGCATTGCATTCCTGCTAGGCGTGATCGGGCTCTGCGCTTACGTCTATTTCCAGACGGGTCCCGACGCGCCGACGTTCACGCATGATCCGGGACCCGAACCCGAGGCCGTCGCCGATGAGACCGCGCCGGATGACCGATACATCCCGCCGGCAGCCGTGCCGCTCCCCGCGTGGCACGCGCCGTTGCATTCGTTCGTGGAACGTATCGCACCGTTTTGCAGCGAAGCCATCTCACGCATAGCCTTGAAGCACTTCGAGTGCGACCCGCTCTTGACCGCTGATCAAACGCGGCTCGCCGGGATCATCAACTCGGCAACGCGCCAGCACGGCATTCTCATTGAGAAGGCGATCTTGGAATGCCTGCGGGACCGGCCGGACCTTGCCGTATGGTGTGAGCCGCATTTCAGGCTCTCGCACGGCGACACGAATTATCACAAGGCGGCCACGGTTGAGGGCGCGGCGTTCGCGTCACTGCCCTACGGCGACGGCGACGCGCAACACCGCACCGTGCAAGTTGATCTAATCGTGTTCGATAGAACGTCGGGCGTCATCCGCGCCTATGAGATCAAGCGCAAAAACGAAGACGCGATCTCAGCACAAAATTTGCAAATCGTTCGCTCGCTTCTCATGAGCTATGCCGAGAACGTCAAGCAATTGAAGCCGAGCAAGGCCGAGGCTTGGACGATCTCCTATTACGGCGAGCCCTCGCACCATGGCGGCTCATGGCGGCTCACTCGCGCCGACCTCAATCAGCATTTCGGCTGCCCCATCGTTGAAGAGGTCGAGAACGCGACCGCGACGTATCGCGCCGACTTGCAAACCGCCTTGAGCAATCCCCAACGCAACAACGAAAGGAAACACGCATGATCACTGAGAAGGAACGCCAAGACCTAATAGCCGACGCGCGGCGCATGGTTCGCGAAACCAACTTCTGCGCTGACATGTGTCTGCGCTTCGCGAGCGATGCCGAGCACGACGTTCGGGCGCGTGAGATCGAACAAAAGAAGCTTCGCGACATGGCGCGCCGATTTATCGCGAAGCATGGAAGGCCGCCCCGCGAACCGCTGCCGGCAGGACATCTCGCCCAAATCATCCCGTTCCCCCCATCGATAGGAGATTGACCCGTGTTTGACATCACAAGCGACCCGGCTCTGGAGATGAGCCGGACCCTACGCGAGCTTGAAGCGCGAGCCCTCAAGAAGATCGCCGCGCTCAATACCGGCAAGTTTGATTTCACGGAGGCCGAACGCCATGACGCTCCCGCACGTTGACCCGCCGAAGAGCAAAATCCGCCGCGACATATTCGGCGAGCGACCGTTGCCGCCGCTCGTGAATGCGCCCGTCGTCTACAGGACGGCTCGCCAGCGCCGCGCCGCGCTCGCGTGGCAGCTTCTAGTCGCTGCCGCCGTGTGCACCATCTGTGTTGTGTCCGCTCGCATCCTTGCCCATCTGTCGCTGATCTAGAGGGCCGTCCCGAACGCGACGAAGAGCCCGGCCCAGTGCCGGGCTTTTTGCTGTCCGCATTTCCGGTCTGTTAACCTAGCGTTCGGAGTGCGTCTAGACGTAACGCGGTCTGCGTGACAGCTTCCCGACGTTGCCCACTAGAGCAATTGAGGGCCGCACGATGCTTCGAAAATTCCTCGCTGATACGTCTGGCGCTACCGCCATTGAATACTGTGTTGTCGCAATCGGTATTGCGTTCGCCTGTCTCGCCATCGTTGACGCGATGGGTATTCGGCTCAACGTGATCTTTTCGAACCTCGCCGCTGCCTTCATTCCATGAACCCTAGGAGACGAAAGCATGAAAGCACTCATTGCGCGGTTCGCCGCTGATCAGTCCGGCGCTACCGCCATCGAATACGGGTTGATCGCGTCCGGCATCGCGCTCGCCCTGATCGCGGTCGTGAACGGCCTCGGGACGAACTTGAACGGCAAGTTCACATCCATCAACACATCGCTGAAATAGGAGGACAGCGACAAGCAACCGCGCGGCATTCCGCCCCCGTCTGTCGCGCGCCTCGGAGCCCGTCGCATCATCAGCCCCAGATGCGGCGGGCTTTCCACTTCAACTCATCAACCGAAAGCAACAGCAATGAGGACGCTTCGAAAATTCATCGCCGACGACAGCGCGGCAACGGCAATCGAATATGGCTTGATCGCCGCCGGCATCTCAATCGCGATCATTCTGGCGGTCAACAGTATCGGCACGACGCTCAACGCCAATTTCACCGCCCTGAATACCAGCCTCAAGTAAGACCGCGCGCAAGGCTCCATAGTGCACGGCCCAACCGGCTTCACGTTCTCAGCGTGAGGCCGGTTTCTTTTTGGCCGCCTTACCGGGTCCGGGTATCTCCGTGAGCCCGCGCCGTTCGATCTCAGCTTTGATCAGCCGTTCAATGACGTTCGCGATAGACCGCTCTTCGGCGACGCTCAGGGCCTCAGCCATGCGCTTAATCGTCGGCGTGGTCCGGAGGTTCAAGGTGATGTTGCGCGTTTCCGGGTCGGCTTTTGTCACGGCTGGGGCCTGTCTCGATTAGAGGCAAATCAGGGACACGCGGGAACCCTGCCGAAATTTACCTAAAAATGCAACTGACCCTTGATTGCGTTCGGATGCTGATGCAATGTAACGCGGTCCGCTTTTGGACTGCAACACATCGGAGCGAAACCAATGCAGGCCGACGAAGACCTAGACACGTTAGAGGGCGCGGTCGCGTTCCTCAATCGCATTCGACATGAAGCGCAAACGCGCGGCGTGATCTCGCTGCGACCCTCGCAATTCGTCCGCGCCGTTGAGCTTGGCGCAATCGAATACATCAGCGACCGCAGGGGAGTGAGCTTCAATGGACAGTACGTCGGGGAATGCTCGCCGTCGATTTCCGGCGCTGCCGTCATCCTTTGCGAGTGAGGCTTGGCCCATGCTGATCTTGTTTGAACGCATAGACGGCCGGCGCGAAGCGACAATCTCGGAAGCCTTCACGGTCGCGACGTGCGCGCGAGAACTTGGCGACATGCTCGCGGCAACCGCCGCGCTTCGCGTGATCGATGAATTGCTACACGACAGAGCGCCGCACGTCGCTGATGCTGAGCTTGTCAAAACCTTTTTCGAGGCGCGCTGATCTAGCCGACACGGCAAACGAAGAGCCCGGGATCATCTCCCGGGCTCTTTGCTGTCATGCCTTCACCATCGCTAGGTCAAGCTCTTCCCATCGCGCTCGAAACGCGCGGTAGGTTCGGCCGCCTGTCGGCTCAGCTTCAATCAAGCCGCCGAACGTGTAGCCCATTGCAGCCAAGTCTTCCGCGATCATCGCCGGGACCTCATCCGGCGTTCTGCACGTGCCGACGCGGCCGGTGTAATAATCGCGAGTGCCGCGCTTGGCGTTCGGGGCGATGGTGACGAAGACGTGAATTGGCGCGGGGCCAGCCCACGACTTCGCAGCACTCTCATATTGAGAAGTCATCTTTAGTCCTTTACAATTTCAAACAGCCCGCGCTGTCCGCGATCTATCGTGATCGCCAGCACGTGAGAGCATTATAGCATATCGGTTTTTCCGATTTTGCGTTTTGCCCTCTAGGCGCTTCAAGTTGAGCCTGTCGTTATTGGCTCGCCGCCGCCGAATTGAAAAACTTGACACGATGAACGTTGAGCAACTTGCGCGAGATCGCGCCGCGTCGATTGCAGATGTGCCCGCCCTTCCGAAGTAACAAATTGTGATCGGAAGCATAAGGCCGCCCGCGTATGTACCTAGTAGTGGCGCACGCTGCGCCCGAATGAAAAGGATTTGACCATGACGATGGCGACGAAGGATGAACTGTTGAAATATTTGAAGAGTTACAACGTTGGCGATACGCCGACCGTGACGGCAGAAGCGATGAGCAAGATTTTCGACGTGTTGAGCCGTGGCACGGTAGAAGCGTGGCTCAGCGATGCCGCTCCCGGTTTCGTGGTCAAGTATGATGGAAGCGGGCAGAGCACGCCTTGGGTTTTTCAGCGTCGCTCCTAATCGGTGCGCTTCAAAACATTTTCCATTCCGCGAATAATTTCACCGCGCCGTGCCAACTCCGCGTCGGTTGCAGGACGGAGTATCTCATGCATTCGGTTTTCGCTCGCTTCCTTCCGTTGCTCGATTAGCGACGCGATCACGCAATCCAAATCCCATTTGTTCAACATGCCTTCGATTGTGCTCTCTTCAAATCGACACATGATCGCGCGATAGACTAGCATCCCTCCGAACAGCAACCCCAACGGGGCATAGTCTTTCGTCAGACCAAAATTAAATGCTGCCAGAGCAGCAATGAAAAATATCCACGCCCATGTCTCGCAACGCTTCCTGTCCGTCGCCAGTCGCGCGCCCTTATCCTTCCAATGCTTATAGACATCTTTTGCCACGCCTCCCGGCGAGCCGATGTCGGCAAAGGGGTTCACATGATGGACCATCGCCAAGCCCTCCCCTGTCCAATCTAGACGGGTCAGCGGGCGCGCGCCAGCTTGCAAACGAAAGCCGCCGCCGGGTTGAGGTCGGCGACGGCTTTAGGCGGATACGCTGCCCGGACGCACTGTCGCCGCATCGCGTAAAGAAATCGTTGCCGCCGCTCGCGCGGCTCGCCTCGGGTATGCTTCACGATGTCAAACAACTCGCCGCTTCATCGTTCGGCGCGGTCTAGGGCGTGACGCAAACGGACCGCGTTACGCGCTTCACCTTCACGGCGCGGCGGTAGTCTGCCGCACGCTGTATAATCACCGGCCTCGTTTTGCCGTTGCTGGCATCGATGGCCCAGCCATCGCACTCTAACCAACTATGGGAGCCGATACGCTCGCAGTCCGCCATGATCCAATTCCACTCATCGCGCGGAGAGGCGAGGTTGTCCGTCAGATCGTTGCTCAAGGCTTCCGCGATTTCGTGGCAGTCTCCATTATCTGTCAAGCCCCATAGGAAAGCGAACGTCGGCAGTGCGTCACGCTCCAGCATGCCGGAGAGCGTCGCCAGCGGTTTGCACTCTGGATGCGCCGCGTCCGGGACGACGGCAAACTTTATCGTCATGTGCGTCGGGCTCCAAAAGCTCAGCGTTTGTGCGCCGGCTTGATCGCTTGATACTTGTCGAGCGCGTCGTCCAGTGCTTCCCTTGTGATCTCGCCTCGCAGAAATTTGGCTATCGCCGCGTTGAGTTTCTTCAACGCCGCTTCACGTTTTGTCGGGACCTTAGCCATCGATCAACTCTCCTGCCTTCACCGCGCACGATGTCCATTGCCCAGCATAAGCCAAATCCTCTTCGCTGAGCGGCGCGCACTCGGGATGCTCTTCCCGGTATTCGAAGTAACGAGCCCACGAGAGATCGCACGCGCCCTCATAGAGCTTGCGGCCCTTGATCAGTGCTGTGTACCGGCTCTCGATCTCCGCCGTGATCGGCTTCGCCAGAAACTCCGCTTGCTTCCGATCATGCGCGGCAATGTTCTCCCTTGCCTTGCGTTTGATCTCGACAAGCTCGGGATGATCGATGCCGGACTTGACCGATGCATCCATGTGCCGGAGAACGTCGGGAGTGAGTTGGAACGCGAAGGTATCGGGGAAGCGTTCGGCGTAGGCATCGCACGTTTTGCGCGCGGCGATGCCGGCCCGGCGGGCTCTCAGCGCGGAAGGGGAAAGTTTGGTCATGTGCTTCGGCTCCTATCGATGCATGACGCAGAGTGCGTCACATCCGCGCAAGATGAGCGCGAGAGCCGGCGATTGCAATAGGTGCGGGCTTCTACCGTAGCAGACTGAGAACGTGGTTAAGTTCTACGCGAGATCACGGAGCGACGCGGGGCAGGGGATAGCCTGAATTCCGGCTTTCTGAATTCCGGAATTCCATTTTTCCTCATATTTTTCGCCATCTGGACTTCGGACGCACGAAGTGAGTGCGAGCTAGGGCACATAGCTGTTTTCGGATTGCCCGAACTTGCGGGTCCTACCCCGTAGCTCGCCGGCCCGCCGGCAGCCGGTGGCATAGTTCTTATCGATGTGTTAAACATACGAGCAGATCGGGCTTCGGCTTTTCGGAAGCGCGCCAGCGAAAATGTCCCATAACACCGCATATCGGAACGGGCGTGCTGATCTCATTGACCTATTCGCTGTCAAGTTGTAATTGATAGCAAGGTTAACAAAGGGTTGAGAGAACAGAATATAGTGGTCCCGATCTGGCCACAACCGGGTCGGGTTGCAGACAAGTTGAGACATTAACCTTAACTCGGCCGTTAACGGTAATAATTGAGGTTAATTGCCGGATTAACGGTATTAGTTGAGCTTAACGGCCCAAAGTTAACCATTTTATAGTCCATTAACGTTAATTATTAACGTTAACGGCCCATTTTTCAGGTCAAACCATAGCCTTGGGCGCCCATTAACCGGAATTATAGGTCAAATCCTACCCGATTTGCCTGATTTGTAACCGTGTAACCCTTAAAACGCGTTCTCCTAAGACTTACAGCGGAAACCTTTGGAGAATGAACTTCATGTATTTGACGGTTACACGGTTACAGCGATGAATTCATTGCAGAAAAACCCGTTACCCCTCAGTTACGGCCACGGTTACAAAGCCATCCCACGGCGAGCCGTTAAGAGGTTGCCAGCCCCAGAGCCTCTACCGGAGAAGGCACGATATCGTGCTTTGGCCGCTGCCGTTCGGCCCCTATCCCGAGGCGCGACCCGGGCGTAAAGCCATCCCCTGCCGGCGAGGCGTGCCGTGCGGGCTCTTTGACATCGTACAGTATGCCCGGGGCGAGCGGTCCGAGCCGCAAGCGCGTGCACATGGGGTGCGGACAGCCTCTAGAACGCGTTACGCGGCCCCGTGGTGCGGCTCCGAACGGCCCGGCCATTGACAGCGGTCAATCGTCGTCGCGCCGTCCCTGCCCTGTCGCTGCTCAGCCGTGGCGGCAAAGAAAAAGCCCGGCGCAACGGCCGGGCGGCCCATAACGGCGACATGACGCGGTACATGCTATGATCCCCAGCGGATCATCAACTGGGACGCCCAATGGCGCATCGAGTAGTCAAGCCTTGCGTCTTCTACGGTAGACATCGGCGAGGGCTCACAAGAGATCGGCCCATGCGGCGCGGCGCGTGTAGCCCTTGACAGTCTTGCCGCCGACGCGAAGCGGAGCCGGCCCGGCCCATCCCTGTTTCTTCATCACGCGAGCAATGCGCGCGCCGTGCATCGTGTTGCGTTCCTTCTCGCCGAACCCGATCACGTCAAACAGGTAGCCCGATGAAATGCGTTCCTCGCCGTCGTCTGTCACTTCAAAGCACGGCGAGCGGCGGCCTTCCCTCTCAGCCGCGCGAGCCTCACGCGCGCCGCGTTCGCTGACATCGGCCAACGTGTCTTCCCACGGGTCAAGCTCCGTCCGCTTATCACGCTCGGCGCGTGCGTCTGCCCAGAACTTCTCCGGCAGCATGACGCTCTCGCCGGTTGCTTCAAGCTCAACCGCTTCCGCCCAAATGTCGTCGCGGTCGCTGATGATCTTGGCAACATCGATCAACTTGAGCACATCGATAGAGAAGAACCGGCGGTTCATGCCAGACAGCGCACGCAAATAGGCGTCATCGTTCGTTGTGCCCCATTGCATGGCCGTGCGAAGTGCGTTGATCGGATTGCGGCCATAGGCGCGACGGACCCGATCATTGCCACGCGACAAGCTCGCCTTGAGCCTGTTCCAGTCGGCCTTGCCGATGCCGGAAAGCTCCGGGCTCTCTTGTGCCCAGCGGCCCCGCAAGGTCTCTTCAACTTCCTTGGCGTTCAATCCGATGGTTGATTGATCCGTGAAGTTGTCGGCACCGTATAGCGCAGAGATCGCCGACGATTTGTTATAGCCCTCTTCGGACTGCAACACCGTCATGTAGTCGAATTTTGTCCCGGGCGTCTTGATGCGACGAACAGAAGCCATCATCACAATGCGCGACACGGCGCGATTGAAAGGCGTGTCCGGCGCGTTGAAGTAGTCGGGCAACAGCGTATCGACGCGCGGGAAGCCATCCCATCGCGGCAGGCCGGCAAGATAATCCTTGATCGGATGGAAGCTCCGCATGGTGCATGCTCGCTGCACGGCGTCTTGCATCATGCGGCCTGACGGCTCGAAACCGAAGTTCTCGCCGACGATGTGACGCAACGCAAGCACGGCGTTATCTGAAAGCTCGCCAACATCATTGAGCGCGAGCGCGTCTCCGCCGATCAGGTACTCGTCTCGGAAGATGTTATAGCGGCAATCGATGCCGAGCTTTCGCAACGCGACGAGCGAGCTATGCAGCGTATCAGCCGGCGGGGCGTCTTTGTCTTTGCCGGCAAAGTCGCGAAACTCCGTTGGCAAATCGAGCGGCACGAGCGGCAATCGAGCGGGGGACTGGGGCATGATGCGAACCTCTCAATGCCGATGAACATGGGAAGCACGGAAGCGACGGATGCCGTTCCGTTTGTCGGCTCTCGCCTGTCTGTCGGCGATGTCGAACTTTGTCTTGGCGATCTCGAATAGATTTTCAGCATGAACGGCAGCGGCGTTCGCGTCTGTAAGCTCGCGCTCTGCCGCGAAGTCGGGGCGGTTCGCTTCGATCATGTCGAGATGAGCTTGCGCCTCATACATGGCGCTTTCCAGCGGTAGCCTGTCGCTGCTCTTCACGGCACGCGTTGAAGTCTCTGCCTTGTATTCAATGAAGAGATTGCGGGCGTGGATGGCAGCGCCATACTTGAGCTTTGAGATGTGCCAGCGATCAAGCAACGCGGTCCACTTCTCAAACGGCAACGTGTCCGGCGAGAGATCAAATCGGCCCCTGTCGCCAACCCATGAACGCGAAACCAAATGCTCCAGCCGATCACAGTCAGCGGCGAGCTTCGCAATCTGTCGCTTGCCCAATGGTTTCGACGGAACAAAGTCGGGCTCGCGACCGAAAGGCGTAAGCTCACTGATGTCAGCCATGTGCGGCCCTCCGATACGTCGGGGACACGACAGGTTTAGATTTCAGTTGTTTCTTTCGCCGCTCCCATGACGCCTTGATCGATGCAGCGATCTTCGCGCGGACCTCGGGCGAGCGCGGAGCGCGCTTCTCTGTTGGCTGCACTCTCGGCCGCCGTTCGTTATGGCGTCGTTTATGAAGCGGCGGCTCATCGGGCGTCGGATCAAAATTGATGCTCTTACGTCGGCGCAGCACGGCGCGATCCGCGAGCATAAGAGCCCGCAAGATTTTTTCATCGTCAATGCTTGACGGAATGGTTAGACGAAGATAGGTCACAGATGCATCCGGTTACAGCGGTTGTCAGGGCGAGGGCGTTGGAAGCGCCGCGAGCCGAAGAATTCGAGAGGGCCGACCTTTGCGGGGTTGGCCCTTTTCGTTTTGGTCTGTAGAATACGCCCCGCTAGAAAACGTGTCTGCTGGGAAGTTGGTGCGAGCCGTTACGCTAGCGTGTCCCCGTTTTTGCAGCGTCGCTTTCCTTGGCCGCGCGCAGCCTGTCCCAGTATGTCGCAAGCAAGCGCGCCTCTGCGTTCGCCTGCCACGCGTCCGCCTCCGAAATTGTCGGCAACCGGGGCCATTTCATCAGCACTTGCCAGCGCTCAGCGTTCACAAACATCTCTTCCCCGGTCTCTTCGTCCACATCGATAAACATCATCTCCCCGGTGCCGGGGAATGGGGACATCCGAAACATTTCCTCTAAAACCAAAAGCTCGGCTTGCGTCGCGCGCGCTGGCACGACTAGCGCGGGCTGGCGCTCGGCCACGCTGTTGTCATCGTCTAGGGTAAGATCGCTGATCAGAATATCATCGGTCATGCTGGCCTCGACAACTTACCGGGGAGACGTGCGAGCAAGTCGCGTTCAAGATCGGACAGCGGCCGGCCGTTGCGCGGCTGGATCAGCGGGTTCGCGCCGGGCTGGTATTTCTCGGGCGTTGGCTCAGCGATCATCACGGGCTCGGGTTCGGCTTGCTTCGGTTGCTCCGGCACAAATTCCGCATACGTCTCCGGCGGAGTGTCAGTTACTTCGGCGGGCTCATCTTCGCCAAGCATCGCGCGCAACTCGTCATCGTCTTCCGTCTCTGGAATTTGTAGCTCATCCGTCTCCGGCAAAATCTGGAGTTGGGGAAGGGCCGGCGCTGGGGGAATGGCTGGCGGCTTCCCGCTGTAATCGCGCGGCTTGGGGAAGTTCACGCCAATGGCGACGTTGCTCGCAATGCTCACTTGCGAAGTCGTGCCCGGCCGATACTCGCCGGGGAATGCCATCTCCAGAGATCGGAGAACCGCAGCGACAGGCGGGTTATGATGGATGGTGTTTTGAATGCAAGCGCCGTTGGCATCGCGCAACAGTCCGTCCCTGTAGCCTGTAAGCATTTCGCGAATGTCTTCATCAGCGATACCGATCACGCGCGGGTCCGGCTTCCACGTCGGCATGCCCATATAGAATATCGGCTCATCCCAGCCCAAGACGTTCTTCTCTTCGAAGCGCCCGCGCATTTCATGCAAAGCCATCCGGCGCGCGCCGTTGACGGCCTTGTGGAAAGGAAGTGTCTCTCCTAGGTAGTCAATCATCAAGGTTTCGTCTCCGCCCTGCGATGCCTTGATCCAATCCCAGAACGTGCTTTGAGGTACGCCGTTGATGGCGCACGCTTTCGAATAGGCCATGATGCCGCCGGCAATTGTGTTGCAGATCGCGAGTAGTGTTTCGGGGGACTTCCTAGTCATCAAGCGATCTCCCGCAGTTTTCGATTGAGATATTTGGAGCGCTCTTCCGAGATGATGCTGCGCTCATACGCGGCGAGCGCTTCGGCGGCGGGAAATCTCGGGGGCGGTTCGAAGCGTTGCAACACGCGGCGCGGTGTAGGAGAGCGCACGAACCCGTGTCCTGTCGGCTTCACTTGGGCGGGGCGGCCCGGCTTGCGCCCTGTCGAGTTCTTGGCCCGGTAAGTCTTATCCCTCTCCATCGCGCATTTGACGCATACGCCTGTGCTAACATAGCGCGGAGACGTATGGCCCTTCGTGCACGGCTGGCCCGTGTCGAACAGCTTCTCGCTCGCGGCAATAGCAGCAAGCCTAGCAGGATGGTTTCGATGAGCGATGACATGGGCCACGGGGACACACCTGAGATCAGCGCGAGCCGTGATAGACGGGCAGACGGTTCTGCACTTTGCCCCGCGCTTTCATCACCACTTCAAGCGGCCATTGGTGCGGCGGCTCTTTCACGACAGGCTTAGGGAGTTCGCCCTTTGCGATTTTCAGTTTGCGATCATTCTCTGCCGCAACCATTCCCCGGTGCACGCTCTCCGCCGTGATCTTCGGCCAAGACGCCATCCATGCGAGAACCTTGTCGCCCTTGATCGCGTCCAGCCTTTTGAACTCGCGCTCTGCTACCGTGAGTTCGCCCCGTGCTTCGGCGAGCGAAGCAACGGCAGCGGCGAGAGCGGCCCGGGCCTTCTTATTGACCTTGACGACCTTCGGCTCATAGCCCGGTTTGCCCGCTGCGATCACGGCAGCGAGCGCGGACTGATGTGTCTCCGCCGGGTTGGCTTTCTGATCCGCGTCAACAGCGGCGTCATGTTCATGAATTTTCGCGGTGACACTCTTGCGTGCGGCCATCACGCGGGCGTCGGCCTCGCCGGCTTCCACGCATGCGGTCACACATTCAACTAGCGCTGTCCGCTGATTGTCCGGCAGCGCTTCAATCTCATCCGTCATCGCGGCGAGATCGGCGCGAACGTTGCCGAAGTTGTCAAAGATATTCAACATGGGGACATGATCCTTCTATGAGAGTGCGCCGCGCCTTGACCGACGAAAGCAGAGGCGCGGCGCGTATCGGTCGCCTGCCACCTAGCGCGGCGACCAATGGGAATACAGAAGCCGGGTCCACCTTGGGGCGGTGTGTCCCGGCTCCGTTATCGGTCGCGCTAACGCGCGACCAATGAGTGATCAGCGGCCAACGGGACGGCCGACGTTATCCGTCTTCGAACGCCGAACGTTGCCGGCCGGAATTTTCGCCGGGTCGGCGTTCGGGTTCTTGTGGCCAAACGCGGTCGGCACTTTCTGCTCAGTGGACACGGGTCGCGTCTGCCAATCGCCAGCGCCAGCGGTCACGGGATCAGCCGCAACGATGCCTTGCGCGATGGAATTGCGCTTGACCTTCTCCCCGGGGAGTAGGCTGGCTGCGCCCGTAAATCCGTTGGCACCGTATCCATTGTTTGGCTTCATTTTCGAGCCGACGATTTCTTCGGTCATTTCATTGTTCCTCTCTGTTGCGTTTTGCGATTGCCGAGATCAGTAGGAAATTCCCACCAATGATTGCTACGTGCTGCCGAGCGGTCCGCCGGGTCCGATGCAAGAGCCGGTTGTCGGCGGTCCCGAACTTCCGGGAGCACTACCAGCGCCCGGACTGCCGTTCGGAAATTTCGCCTCGGGATCATTCCAATCCTTGTTGAGGCTCTTTCTGCTCTTATGCGTGCCGACGCTCTTGACGCCAGCATGCGCGGTGACGACTTTCGGTCCGCGACCTAGCGGCGATTGACGCGGCGGATTGTTCCTATGGCTCATATGTCAAACTCCCCTACTAGCGTTGTGACCGCTGGCGTTCGAACAAACACACGGAAGGCGTGAAGGCACGGTCTGTTGCCCTGTCTTTTGCTCAGCACATAATCGACGGTATCGCCGCGCTCTACCGAAAGGCCCTGCGTTGCTCTTGTCCCGAACCAAACGTTATTCTCGCGAGACCCGTCGCTGCCGGCGGGTTCGATAAAACCATACGTCACGTCGCCGGCCTCTTTCAGGAACACGACGACGCCGTGCAGTTTCACGCCCTTACATTCGCTTGCCGTCCGCGTCATGATCAACCTCGCAGCGGATCAAGGCCGCCGTTGATCGGACTATTGAAAATGCGGACGTTGGTCGCGCATCTCCTGAATGCATTGGCCGGTTCAAACTCGACTTCGAGCCCCAGACGCGCGTTGCAAGATCGATGCGAGACGGGAAAGTCGAGTTCATGCATCAAGAACTCTTCGCCGTTCTCGCCCATTACCATGCCAAGGCTTGATCCTTCCGGCCACCGAATTACTGATCCCCTCATCGTTCGCTCTCCAACTTCGCGAGAAACCGGCTCTTGATCTCAATGCTCTGTTTCAGCTTCAAGAACCTCGCCGGGACATTCTCTCGCGCAATTCTTGTGCGGAGCTTCGCGAGATGTTGCCGCTGCTCAGCAATCAACTCTTCCCGCTCTCGCGGTCCTCTCTTCCGCGTCGTGCCGGGCGGGTTTGGCTCAGCATAGCCGCGCATCTTCACGTTGCCCGACGCCGCACGCCTTGAGAACTCTCCCTCGCCCGACGCCACAAAGCTGGCATCGTGCTCGGCAAGCTCTCGCGCCGTACCGCTTTTGATTGCACCGCGCGCCATCAACGAGACCCCCGGTCAATCGGCAGTCCCCGCGCTTCTTGCTTCTCACGCGAGCGTGCTATCGAGCGCTTGCGCTCTTCGGCTTGAATGCGTTCGATCTCGCGCCGGTCACTCGTGCCCGGTCTATCGGGCCGCTCTTCGGTTTGCTCTGTCATGTTGCACCCCTCCCGCGCCGGCCGGCGGCCTGCAACGCGGCGCTACCGCCGTCCGGTCCCTTGTGCGTGCCGCGCTGGGCCATCGTCTTCGAAAACATGCCCGGATGAACCGGCGGAGCTTTGCCGTTCAAGAAACTCTTGTCGTTCGGCTCATCGTCAAGCGGTCGCCCGATGATGCCGGGGAACGCGAGCGGATGGCCGGGCTGACGTTGGCTGGTCTTTTCCTCGGGGCGTTGATGGCCGATCACTGGAACGGGATCAGCGAAAGCTTTTGGCTTCTTCGGGTCGCGCCCGATCTGATGTTCGAACATCTGGCCTGCGCTGATCTTGCCGGCCGCGAACCGGAGCGGCTTCGGTAGCGTCCCGATCTTGAGCGATTTCAGATTGTCTTTCATGGTGCTTCCCCTTCTCGACGAGCGCGAACGTTGCCCCGAAAATCTTCATTGAGCCCTTAGCCGGGCGATACTGTTTCTGTTTGCCCATGTCAGCGCCGGAGCGGCTGGCCTGAGATCGTAACCCCGGCAGACTTCGCGAGCGACGCGGCGAACTTCGTGCCCGCCGACCGGATAATCGAAGCAATCTTGGCTTCGCGCTCGGCTGGCGTGCCCTTGAAGTTCTTGGCATAGGGATTTCCCTCGCCTTTGATCTTCTCTTCGGCCTTTGCCGGCGGCTTGATTTGTCCGATCTTCAAACCATGTTGTGCGAGAACTTCGGACGCGGCGGCCTCGCCGATCTCGCGGATGAGTTCGCCCTGCTCTTTGAGGCTGGAGAGTGCGAGTTCGGCGCGTTCAATCGGAGGCGCGAACCAATGCGGCTTCTCAGCTTTCACGCCCGCAAGAAACTCGCCGACGCTGATGCTGTCGTCATCGGGAAACTGCGAATTGAAATCGGCGAACGCGACCTCTCGCAATCCTGCCGCGAGAGCAAGCGCCTTCTTGTCAGCTTCGATCATTGGGACCTCTTCGGTTTGGTTTGGGCCGTCCACGTCTCGCGAACCCATCGTTCGATATCGGCGACCAGAATGCGCCGCTGGGTCTTCCCGCGCGGGTTCGTGTAGACCGGCCCAAGCTCGCCGGCAGTGATTGCCGGAAGCACTGTGCGCCGATAATCTACAGAGAGTGCCGTGGCGATCTTCGTCGGAGAAAACGCCAATCGAACAACCGGGCCGGAGTGATTGCTACGGGCCATAGCGGGGACCTCGCTTTGAAATCGGCCCGGCCCGAGCCTGAAAAGGACATCGGGTCGGGGCCGTCGTGCAGTTTGGGGGAACAGACTTCACGGCCGAACCATGTTCGGCGAACGCTGCTCACGTCGGGACCATGCCGGAACGTGCGCTGAAATCTTGAGGCGGCATTTTAGCAGAGTGAGGGCGCACGCCTAGACGGAATTACACGCGCACGGGAACGCGCCCCCGTTCTCAAAAGGGGAATGCATCCGGCCCAATAAAACCGGGCACTTCTTTCAACTCGCGGACTGATCAGTGGACGCGATAGCGCGCCGACCCTTCGTCCGCGTCACGTGCGGGGCGTTCGGCATTGAAGCGCCCGGGACGTATGCCGGCAGCGACAGAAAATAGGTGCGCCACGATGCATAATCGATTAGGGTTCTGGGGCCGTCGCGGCGGGCCGTGAAGCGCTTGGCGGCGAGTAGCCGGTAGATTGACCGGATCGAAACGCCACTAAGCTCTGCGGCCCTCTCTGGGCTCAGCGAGACAGGTTCAATCGACGGCGGGGAAGATGGTTTGGCGACGGCCATAGCACGACACTCCGGCCCCCGGAGCTTTCGGAATGCGCGTGCTGGCGCGTGAAGGCAGAATATAGCACTGCCGGGCCAAAGCCCAAAACGTTGTCGGTACGCCATCCCGGGCCATGGCGAGACAGCGGACCGCGTTACATCCGCCCGACCGATGTAGGGACAGGCGTAGGGACAGCGGCCCCGACCGTGGATTTTAACATTGAAATCATTGATGAATTTACCCCAAAATACCGGCTAACATAGCCCCGCCTCATTCCACAAGCACGCGCCGCCCGCGCCGCCGCCGCCCGCGAGATCAGCGGATGCCTCGAATACCCGTGATTGCTGCCCGACTTCCACCCTAAATGACTGAATATGTACGATTTCTGGGCAGCGCGGGGGGTTTCCCCTGGGCTTGAAAACGCGCTAGAATTGGCCATTCGGCAAACCGGCGAAAGCTCGGGCTTGGCCTATTTCCACCGGCATGGCTTTCCATGTCAAAAAGCGCCATTGGCCAGGCCAAGTTTCGTGCCTACATGCTGCAGACCCATCCATGATGTAAACTCTGCCGTTCCCTGAGGGAGACGCTCTACCGCCGGACCCGTTGCCGGCGTGACAATCAGAAAGCAGAAGCGACGTGCTGGATATTTACACCATCATCTTCCTGGCGCTGGCGGTCTTCATTTTCCTGCGGCTGCGCAGCGTCCTCGGACAGCGCACCGGAAACGAGCGGCCGCCCTACGATCGCGCGGCGCGCAACGTGGTGCAGGGCGCCCAGGACAACAACGTGGTTCCGATACCGGGCGCGGTCATCGATCAGGCGCCGCTGGCGCCGACGGCCGACGTCGCACCGCCGACCGACCGCTGGAAGGGCCTCGCCGAAGCAGGCACGCCGCTGGCTCAGGGGCTGGATACGATCGCGGCGCAGGATTCCTCGTTCGATCCGCGCCACTTCCTGTCCGGCGCGCGCAGCGCCTATGAGATGATCGTGCTGGCCTTCGCCAACGGCGATCGCCGGGCGCTGAAGGATCTGTTGTCGCCTGAGGTCTTCGAGAGCTTCGATAGCGTGATCAGGGATCGCGAGAAGCACGAGCAGAAGACAGAAACGCGCTTCGTGTCGATCGACAAGGCCGAACTCGTGGGGGCTGAAACACGGGATCGCTCGGCGCAACTGACGGTTCGTTTCGTGTCGCAGATGATCTCGGTCACCCGCGACAAGGCCGGCACCATCGTCGACGGCAATCCGGATAAGGTCGCAGATATCACCGATGTTTGGACATTCGCCCGCGACACGGGTTCGCGCGACCCGAACTGGAAGCTGGTTGGCACTGGCAGCGCTCACTGACGCGGTTCGCCTGCGGCGTTACGCCGCCGCGTTTTGTGTGATCGCCGTCGCGATGGCGACGGTTCCGCTTGCCGCGTTTGCCGCGCGTCATGTTCGCCATTTCCACGCCGCAGCGATGCCGCATGTCGAGGCGCGGCATCTGCCATATCCCCCTCTCGAATGGCCGCTGCAGATCAGCGGCAGCCAGTATACGACGGTCGCCTGGTCCGACATCGCCGGCTGGAGCGCGGACGACCACCTGCAGGCATTCAAGGCCTTTCGCCAGAGCTGCAAGCCGATAGCCGCGCAGCAAGGGCCGTCCGCCGATCCCAAGGCGCTGGGCGACTCGCTGCGCGATCCCTGCCGCGCGGCAAGGGCCGCCGACATTGCGGACGGCGTCGGGGCCAAGGCATTTTTCGAGGAAAATTTCCTGCCCTTGCGAATCTCGCGGCTTGGCGAAGACGATGGTTTCGTCACCGGCTATTACGAGCCGGTCGTCGACGGTTCGCGGACCCAGACCGACGTCTATACCGTGCCGGTCTATCGCCGCCCGTCGAACCTGTTCGTCCGCGGCTTCAAGCAGGACTCGCCGAGCCTGCCCAACAAGGGCCAGGTGTTCCGGAAGATCGGCCGCCGCAAGCTCGTGCCCTATTACGACCGGGCCGAAATCGAAGATGGCGCGATTGCCGGCCGGGGGCTCGAAATCTGCTGGCTCAAGAACCAGACCGATCTGCTGTTTTCGCAGATTCAGGGCTCGGCACGGGTCAAGCTCGAGGACGGCTCGACCATCCGCATCAATTATGATGCGCATAACGGTTATCCCTATACGGCGGTGGGCCGCATCCTGATCGACCGCGGCATCATCCCGAAAGAGCAGATGTCGATGCAGAAGATCAGGGAGTGGATGGAACAGAACCCTGACGGCGCCAACGAATTGCGGCGGCAGAATCGTTCCTATGTGTTCTTCCGCGAGGTGCCATTGTCGGACAAGGATGAGGCGGTGGGCGCGCAGGGCGTGCCGCTGACGCCGGGGCGCTCGATTGCGGTCGACCGGGCGCTGCATGTCTACGGCACGCCGTTCTTCATCGAAGGCGAGCTGCCGATCGAATCGGAGCAGTCGAAGACGCCGTTCCACCGGTTGATGATCGCGCAGGATACGGGATCGGCGATCACAGGACCAGCGCGGGCCGATCTCTATTTCGGCGCCGGCGCCGATGCCGGGAAGGTATCCGGCCGGCTGCGACACAGCATGCATTTCGTTATCCTGGTTCCGAAGAGCCTCGATCCGGCGGCGCGGGGCCGCAAGATGCCGGTACCGGACCCGCGGCCTTCGGAGAAAATCGCAAAACTGTTTCCGCAAACGGATCCCCTGAAAGATCAGCCGAAGGGCGCGGCGATAGCTCCAACGCCTTCACAGCCGGCAACAACCGTCGCGCAGGCGGTGCCGCTACCGGAGCCTCGGCCGAACATCCTGCCGAGCCGTGAGCCACCCCGTGCTCACCGCTACCATCATTATCGCCACAGCCGATGAAACGCGGCTCCGCGACAATCCCCGAATTGCCGGCTTCCCCGCGCCGCAGGCGCGCGCTGACCGAAGAGGAACGCGCGCTTTGGGAGAGTGTGGCCAAACAGATAAAGCCGCTGCGCAAAAAGCCGCGCGCCGCGAAAGCCGAGGCTGCTTTACTGGTGCCGGAAATGCCGGCCGCGCTGAAACCGGTGACATCGGCAAAGCCGCCGGCATCGACCAGGGTGCCGCGCGGGCCAAAGCCCGAGCCGCCGCCGCTGGCGCCGATCGGGCGCCGCGAGCGGTCGCATCTGTCGCGCGGCCGAAAAGAGATCGAAGCGCGGATCGATCTGCACGGCATGACGCAGACCCGCGCCCATCGCGCGCTCGCAGGATTCCTGGAGCGCGCCCATGGCGATGGCCTGACGTTTGTGTTGGTCATCACCGGCAAGGGCAAAATAGGATCCGAATCCGAGCGCGGCGTGCTGCGCCGCCAGGTGCCGCAATGGCTGGGCCTGCCGGAATTCCGCGCGCTGGTGGTCGGCTTCGAGGAAGCCCATATCGGCCATGGCGGCGAGGGCGCGCTCTATGTGCGGATCAGGCGGACGAGGATTTAGTACCAAAGCGTTTTCGAGCGAAGTGAGCACCGGTTCGCGTGAAGAAAACGCGTCAAAAATTAAGCGCCTAGAATGGCCTGACGATCCCGACGCGCGGGATCAGCGTCACGATCCAGCCGAGAACCGTGGTCTTTCGATCATCACCCGGGATCAGCGGCACGGCATGCGCGGCGGGCAGCGTCTTGACCGCATGCATGATCAGGAACATGCAGACCGCCCAGTTCGAAATCCATCGTGAATAATCGAACACGATCGCAAACATGACCAGATAGCCCGCGCTCACAAGGATGATTGCTGTGATGACGATGCGCCGATGCCAATCCTCGGCGAGCGCTTCAATCAGACGGGCAAAATATTTCCAGAGCGGGGCGTGCAGCCAGATCAGCAGCGCGAATACCGGAATCCCCAGAATATTGGAAGGCATGCGCGCCCAGGTATCGGCGATTTCCTTGGCCAGCGGCTGATACCAGATGTAGCTGAAACTCAGGAGGTTGGTGCGGCTGGGGTCGGCCATCCGGCCCTGCAGATAGCCGACGAACTCCGCCTCAGGCACCGCCATCGTTCCCAGGAATTGCGCGGCGAGAAACAGCAAGCCGACACACAGCGCCGCGGCGGCGCCGACAATCACATTCTGCCGCCCAAAACCCTGCGCCAGATAATAGCGCAGCACCACGATGACGGCGATGGTCGGCACGTACATCAAGAGATGAATGTGATGGATCAGGATCAGGATCATCGACAAAAGCGCGGCAAGCAGGACAAACGCAATCGACCGCGCCGGTATCAGCAACAGGCAGAGCGCGAACGCACAGCCGTAAATGTCGAAATGTCCGAGCGTATGCATGAAATTCTTGAGGAAGAAGGGCGAACCCGCCATGAATACGAACAGCGGCAGCTGCGCATCGTCGAAACCGAAGGTGCGCCGGAACAGTTTTATGAACAGCCCGAGCGTGATGAGCCAGACGGCGCCGGCGAGTGCGAATACCAACCACACCGGAATTTTCGTGAAAAACAGCCCCACCAGCGCGCCGATCAGCGCGCGCTTGGTGAAGCCGAAATGATAGTCGACCAGAAGATGGATGTAGGGGACGTAGGGCGGCAGCGTGATCTTGTAGAGAAACACCCCGATAACAACGGCGATATTGACGGCAAGCATCAAGCGCCAGGGATTTTGCCACGCACGCAGATTCATTCGGCACCAAACAGCGGCTAAATTAGGTGCGGATTTATCACACGACGGATGCTTGGGGCGCAACGCGGGATTATTCTCGATATCGTCCCGGTCAAGCCGTCCGTAGCCCGGATGGAGCGAAGCGTAATCCGGGAATATCGCTTGTGGATCGACCGATCCCGGATTGCGCTTCGCTCCATCCGGGCTACGAGGGCTACAAAATAAACCGGCTCAGATCGGCGTTCTTGGCGAGATCGCCGACGTGCTTCTGCACGTAGTCGGCATCGATCTGGATGGTCTCGCCATGGCGGTCTGGGGCGGCAAAGGAAATCTCGTCCAGCACCCGCTCCATCACGGTCTGCAGCCGCCGCGCGCCGATATTTTCCACCGAGGAGTTGACGGCGACCGCGACGTCGGCCAGCGCGTCGATGGCGCTGTCGGTAATGTCCAGCGTCACGCCCTCGGTCTGCATCAGCGCGATATATTGCTTGATCAGCGAGGCCTCCGGCTCGGTCAGGATGCGACGCATGTCGTCGCGCGTCAGCGCCGAAAGCTCGACGCGGATCGGAAGGCGGCCTTGCAATTCCGGCAGCAGGTCGGAAGGCTTTGCAATATGAAAGGCGCCGGAAGCGATGAACAGGATGTGGTCGGTTTTCACCGCGCCGTGCTTGGTCGACACCGTGGTGCCTTCGATCAGCGGCAACAGGTCGCGCTGCACGCCCTCGCGCGAGACGTCACCGCCGACCCGGCCGTCGCGCACGCAGATCTTGTCGATCTCGTCGAGGAACACGATGCCGTTGTTCTCGACTGCATTGATCGCTTCCTGCACCAATTGGTCGTTGTCCAGCAGCTTGTCGGATTCCTCGTTGACCAGAAGCTCGTGCGAACCCTCGACCGTCAGGCGCCGGGTTTTGGTGCGCCCGCCCATCTTGCCAAAAATATCGCCGATCGAGATCGCGCCCATTTGCGCCCCGGGCATGCCCGGAATCTCGAACATCGGCATGCCGCCGGACGACTGCGTCTCGACCTCGATTTCCTTGTCGTTGAGGTCGCCGGCGCGCAGTTTCTTGCGAAACGATTCCCGGGTGGCGGCGCTGGAATTGGCGCCGACCAGCGCATCCAGCACGCGCTCCTCGGCGGCAAGCTGGGCGCGCGCCTGCACGTCCTTGCGCTTGCGTTCGCGCACCTGCGCGATCGCGACCTCGACCAGATCGCGGATGATCTGCTCGACGTCGCGGCCGACATAGCCGACCTCGGTGAATTTGGTGGCCTCGACCTTGATGAAGGGCGCACCGGCGAGCTTTGCCAGCCGCCGCGCGATCTCGGTCTTGCCGACACCGGTCGGCCCGATCATCAGGATATTCTTCGGCAGCACTTCCTCGCGCAGGGACCCGGTGAGCTGCAGCCGCCGCCAGCGGTTGCGCAGCGCGATGGAAACCGCGCGTTTGGCGTCGGTCTGGCCAACGATGAAGCGGTCGAGTTCGGAAACGATTTCACGGGGGGAGAAGTCGGTCATGGGTCCTACGTAAGTTCAAAATGTCGAGAGGACAAGCGGGCTAAATGATCGGCGGCCCCGCCTGCCATTGCCGGATCGCTTCGAATGGGTGGATCAGCATGATGACGTTCAAGGTAAGATTATCGCGGATATGCAGCCCGACCAGCACTTCGAATGCGATAGCGATCAGAATCGTCAGCGCCACCGGCAGCTTTCGCGCCAGCAGGAAGCCCACCACCATGGAGAGCGTGTCGGAGAGCGAGTTGACGATGCTGTCGCCGTAATAATCCAGCGACATCGTCGCGGTGCGGTAGCGATCGATGATCCAGTTGGAATTTTCCACGATCTCCCAACCGCCCTCGACCAGCATGGCCATGATCAGGCGGCCAGGCCATTTAAGCCGCGGCAGCAAGGCCCAAGTCGCCGCATAGAGCAGGAAGCCATGGATGATGTGGGAGAACGTGTACCAGTCGGTCAGGTGCTGCGAATTCTCCGAGCTCTGCACCACGCCATGCCAGAATTTGACATAGCCGCAGGTGCAGATCGGCACCCGCCCCATCGCAAACAGGATCGATGCCTGCAGGACGAGCAGACCGGCCGCAATCGCCATCCATTGCCAAGCTGACAGGCTGGAAGCGGCGGGAGCGTTGCGTTCGAGCGTCATGGATCGCGGACCATCAACAGGGCAGGTCCGTCCGGCGTATCAACAACGCGGTCGCTTTGAAAGCCGGCCTTCGCATATGCACGAACCGCGCGCTGATTGTTGGAGCTAGGATCGGTCACGACGCGCGGAATTCCGGTTGCCAACAAATTCTCCACGAATTGCCGGATGAAGCCCGAGCCATGACCGCGCCCAATCATGTCAGGCTCGCCGATGAATTGATCGATGCCGCGTGTCCCCACGGGCTGCGCGCCGAAACCCTGGTTCCAGGTGCTCAACGCGTAACACTGGATGTAGCCAAACGGGTGGCCGTCGATGCTGATAATGAACTGGTCCATGTCGGGATGATCGAGATCGCCGCTCACCAGCTCGTATTGTTCGTCGGGCCGGCCCCACCAGCGCACGACTTCGGGTGTCTCCAGCCAGCGCCGGATCATCGGGAGATCGCCTGATAACATCGGACGAAAAACATACTCCGGCGCCATCGATCCGCCGCTCTACAGGGTCTCGATCGTGACATTGCGGTTGGTATAGACGCAGATGTCGGCGGCGATATCGAGCGCGCGGCGCACGATGGTCTCGGCGTCCTTGTCGGAATCGACCAGCGCGCGCGCGGCGGCCAGCGCATAATTGCCGCCCGAGCCGATCGCCATCACGCCGGCTTCCGGCTCCAGCACGTCACCGGTGCCGGTCAGGACCAGCGACACGTCCTTGTCGGCGACGATCATCATGGCTTCCAGCCGCCGCAGATAGCGGTCGGTGCGCCAATCCTTGGCGAGTTCGACCGCGGCGCGGGTCAGTTGCCCCGGATATTGCTCGAGCTTGCTTTCCAGCCGCTCGAACAGCGTGAAGGCGTCCGCGGTGGCGCCGGCAAAGCCGCCGATGACGTCGCCCTTGCCGAGTTTGCGGACCTTTTTGGCGTTGGATTTGATGACGGTCTGGCCGATCGAAACCTGCCCGTCGCCGCCGATCACCACCTTGCCGCCCTTGCGGACGGTCAAAATGGTGGTGCCGTGCCAGACCGGCTGCTCAGATTGTGATGTTTGCATTGATACCCTCGTGTCCGGGCAGATTTAGGGGCTGGCGCGCGGGGTTACAATCACCGGATTCCGGTCACCATAGGCCGAAGTTCAGCGATTGGGAGCCATCCCGCAGTAGCGAAGGAGGGATCAGCCTGTTAAAAGGGCCGCGTTTTCGGGTAATGGAAAGCACTTTTCATGCGCAGCGCCACCATCAAGCGCAAGACCAAGGAGACCGATATCGAGGTTGCGGTGAACCTCGACGGCACAGGCGTATCCAACGTCGCAACCGGAATCGGCTTCTTCGATCATATGCTCGATCTCCTGGCCCGGCATTCGCGCATCGACATCACCGTGAAAGCGGTCGGCGACCTCCATATCGACCATCACCACACCACGGAAGACGTCGGCATCGCGCTCGGACAGGCGGTGAAACAGGCGCTCGGCAACATGGCCGGCATCACCCGGTATGCCTCCGTCCACATGCCGATGGACGAGACGCTGTCGCGCGTGGTGATCGATATTTCCGGCCGGCCGGTGCTGGTGTTCAAGGTGGAATTTCCGCGCGACAAGGTAGGCCAGTTCGATACCGAATTGGTGCGCGAATGGTTCAACGCCTTTGCCATCAACGCCGGCGTGACTTTGCACGTCGAGACCCTATATGGCGAGAACAGCCATCACATCGCCGAATCCTGCTTCAAGGGTCTGGCGAGGGCGCTGCGGGCTGCGGTCGCGATCGATCCGCGCGCCGCGGGCGAGGTGCCATCCACCAAGGGTCAGCTCGGCGGCTGATCTCCTGTTTTCAGCGGAGAGATAGGATGCCGGTCTATACAGTCCATGCCCCCGCGGCCGATGGTGCGGATCTTCGCGCCACCGATCGATTCACCTTCGTGCGTGACGGGTTTCATGTCTGGGCCGCGCTGCTCGGCGTGCTCTGGCTCGCCTGGCACCGCCTCTGGCTGGCGCTGATTGGCTGGATCGTGCTGATGGCCGCGATCGATTTCGCCATGGTGAAGCTGCGGCTGGGCGGTGGAACGATCCTGCTCACGGATATCCTGCTGGCGCTGCTGTTGGGATTTGAAGCCGCGAGCCTGAAGCGCTGGACCCTGTCGCGGCGCCGCTGGCGTGAGCTCGACGTCGTGGTGGCCGACGATGAGGAGGCGGCCGAGCGGCGCTTCTTCGACCGCTGGACCGCCAAGCAGCGCGCACTCGTCAACGATCAGGCGGCGGTCGATCGCGGTGGGCCGCCGCCGACAAGGGAAGTGCCTGGCCAGTCGTTCTCGAAGCCGCCGCCGCTGCCCCGTGACGAGATCATTGGACTGTTTCCGGAACCCGGAGGGTCGCGGTGAGCGTTGCCATCATCGATTACGGCTCCGGCAATCTGCACTCGGCGGCAAAGGCGTTCGAGCGCGCCGCGCGAAGCATGGAAAACCCCGAAAAGATCGCGGTGACCCGCGATCCCGAAGTCGTGTTTCGCGCCGACCGCATCGTATTGCCCGGCGTCGGCGCCTTCGCCGATTGCCGGCGGGGCCTGGATGCGCTCGACGGCATGATCGAAGCGATGACGGAAGCCGTGCGCAAGAAGGCGCGGCCGTTCTTCGGCATTTGCGTCGGCATGCAGCTGATGGCTACCCGTGGCAAGGAGCATGTCACGACCGACGGATTCAACTGGATCGAAGGTGACGTCGAGAAGATTTCGCCGCGCGAGGAGAACCTGAAAATCCCGCACATGGGCTGGAACACGCTCGACGTGGTCCGCGAGCACGCGGTGCTGGAACGGCTGCCGCTCGGCCCAAAAGGCCGCCACGCCTATTTCGTGCACTCCTATCACCTCAACGCGGCCAACGAGGCCGACGTGCTGGCGCGCGCCGACTACGGCGGACCGGTGACGGCGATCGTGGGCAAGGATACTGCGATCGGCACCCAGTTCCACCCGGAGAAGAGCCAACGCTTTGGGTTGGCCCTGATTTCGAACTTCTTGAAGTGGAAGCCGTGATCCTCTTCCCCGCGATCGACATAATCACCCTCCCCCCGCGCAGCGGCGGGGAGGGTCGACGCCCCCTGGCGACGCGAAGCGTCGTCCAGAGGCGTCGGGGTGGGGGGTGCTTCAGCATCGGCACTGTCGACGCGACTCTGGGCCGCGCCTTCGGAGTATGCCGAGGCACCCCCCACCCCCGACCCCTCCCCGCCGCTGCGCGGGGGGAGGGGGGTACATCCCTACGAGAATGCATCGAATGATCCTCTTTCCCGCGATCGACTTGAAGAACGGCGAATGCGTGCGCCTCGAGCAGGGCGACATGGCGCGCGCGACCGTGTTCAACCCCGATCCATCGGCGCAGGCGAGGGCGTTTGCCGCGCAAGGGTTTGAATATCTGCATGTGGTCGATCTCGACGGCGCCTTTGCCGGCAAGCCGATGAATGCGGTCGCGGTGGAGGCGATGCTGAAGGCGGTCACCATGCCGGTGCAACTCGGTGGCGGCATCCGCGATCTCGCGACCGTCGAGGCGTGGCTCGCCAAGGGCGTCGCGCGGGTCATTATCGGTACCGCGGCGGTGCGCGACCCGGAGCTCGTGAAAAGTGCCGCGAGAAAATTCCCCGGCCGCGTCGCGGTCGGGCTCGACGCGCGCGATGGCAAGGTCGCGGTCGAGGGCTGGGCGGAAACTTCGCAAGTCACCGCGCTCGAAATCGCGCAGCGTTTCGAGGACGCCGGCGTCGCCGCCATCATCTTCACCGACATCGCGCGCGACGGGCTCCTAAAAGGTCTCAATCTCGACGCCACCATCGCGCTCGCTGAGCGCATTTCCATACCCGTCATCGCCTCCGGCGGTTTTGCCTCGATCGAGGACGTGAAGGCGCTGCTGGCGCCGCGTGCGAACAAACTCGCCGGCGCGATCGCGGGCCGCGCGCTGTATGACGGCCGTCTCGATCCCGCGGCGGCGCTGGCGCTGATCCGCAGCGCGCGGGCCGCGGCCTAGGAGTTTCGAAAATGTTCAAGGTGCGCGTGATTCCCTGTCTCGACGTCAAGGACGGGCGCGTGGTCAAGGGCGTCAATTTCGTCAATCTGCGCGACGCCGGCGATCCCGTCGAAGCGGCGATCGCCTATGACGCCGCCGGCGCGGATGAATTGTGCTTCCTGGACATCACCGCTACCCATGAAAATCGCGGCATCATGCTGGATGTGGTCCGGCGCACCGCGGAGGCCTGCTTCATGCCGCTGACGGTCGGCGGCGGGGTGCGTACCATCGAGGACATCAAGACGCTGCTGCGATCCGGCGCCGACAAGGTGTCGATCAACTCCGCCGCGGTCAGCCGGCGCGAATTCGTCAAGGAAGCGGCGGAAAAATTCGGCGAACAATGCATCGTGGTCGCGATCGACGCCAAGCGGGTGAAGCGCGGCGGCGGCTCGGACCGCTGGGAGATTTTTACCCATGGCGGGCGCAATTCCACCGGAATCGACGCCATCGAATATGCCCAGGAAGTGGTCGCGCTCGGCGCCGGCGAAATCCTTTTGACCTCGATGGACCGCGACGGCACCCGACAGGGGTTTGACCTTCCGCTCACAAGCCGCGTTGCCGACAGCGTGCCGGTCCCGGTGATCGCCTCCGGCGGCGTCGGCAATCTCGATCATCTGGTGGACGGCATCCGCCAGGGCCATGCCACCGCGGTGCTGGCGGCGTCGATCTTCCATTTCGGAGAATTCACCATACGTGAGGCCAAGGACCACATGGTGCGCGCCGGGCTGCCGATGCGGCTCGATCCGTGACGACTCCCGGTCGCAAAAGTGCTAAATGCCCAAACGACGCTCCGATCGCATGAGTTTCAGTTGATGTCGCGTTTCACGATCCACGACCTCGCCGCCACCATCGATGCCCGCGCGGCGTCGGGGGGAGAGGCATCCTACACCCGCAAGCTGCTGGACAAGGGCTCGGAGCATTGCGCCAAGAAGATGGGCGAGGAAGCGGTCGAAACCGTGATCGCCGCGATCGGGGATGACCGCAACCACCTGATCGCCGAGAGCGCCGACCTCTTGTTCCACTTGCTGGTGCTGCTGAAGTCGCGCGGCATCACGCTCGAGGAAGTCGAGGCGGCGCTCGAACAGCGGACCGGCAGGTCCGGTCTCGAAGAAAAGGCCGCGCGCAAGCGCGATCAATAAGCACGGGCGGCAAGCAAAGGCGGCGTCATGGATATTCGGGCCCCGGAGCAGCAATACAACCCCTACCGGCTCTTCACCCGGGAGCAATGGGCGCGGCTGCGCGACGACACGCCGATGACGCTGGAGCCGGGCGAGTTCGAGCGGCTTCGTTCGTTGCATGACCGCCTCGATATGAGAGAGGTCGAAGACATCTATCTGCCGCTGTCGCGGCTATTGTCGATCTATGTCGATGCGACCCACCGGCTCTACCAGGCACAACGTCAATTCCTCGGCATCCGGGATCGCAAGGTGCCCTATATCATCGGCGTCGCCGGTTCAGTGGCGGTGGGCAAATCGACCGCCGCGCGCGTGCTGCAGGCGCTATTGGGCCGCTGGTCGCCGCGGCCCAAGGTCGATCTGGTGACGACCGACGGTTTTCTGTTTCCGAAAGCGGTGTTGGAGCGGCAAGGCCTGATGCAGAAGAAGGGCTTTCCCGAAAGCTACGACCTGCCGATGCTGCTGTCGTTTCTGAGCGACATCAAGGCCGGAAGGCGTCCGGTGCGCGCGCCGGTCTATTCGCATCTGACTTACGACATCGTCCCCAACCAGTGGATCGAGATCGACCGGCCGGACATCCTGATCGTGGAGGGCGTCAACGTGCTGCAGACCGGCCGGCTGCCGCGCGACGGCAAGGCGGTGCCAGTGGTGTCGGATTTCTTCGACTTCTCGGTCTACATCGATGCCGACGAGCCGGTGCTGCGCGACTGGTTCGTCACGCGCTTCCTCGCCCTGCGGGACACCGCCTTTACCGATCCGAGGTCGTATTTCCATCGCTACGCCCCGCTGTCGGACGAGGAAGCCACCGCCACGGCGCTGGCGATCTGGGAGCGCACCAACCTCGCCAATCTCGAGGAGAACATCCTGCCGACCCGGCCGCGCGCGACGCTGATCCTGAAGAAGGGCGCCGATCACGTGGTCGAGCAGGTGGCGCTGCGGCGGCTTTAGACCCACATCGTCATTGCGACCCGTTGGCTCGCAATGACGAGAAGTTTGCTTCAAGCTGCGATATGCCGTGAGGCGGCCAGGGCCAGCAGCGCCTCAGCCAGCTTCTCCCGGTCAAGCGGCTTGATCAGAAAACCATCCATCCCCGCCTCGAAACAGGCGTAGCGGTCCTCCACCAGCGTGTTCGCGGTCAACGCCAGGATCGGCGTCTGGCGGCCGCCCTCGCCGGCTTCCCGCGCGCGGATGCGTTTTGTCGTCTCGATGCCGTCGAGCTGCGGCATCTGGATGTCCATCAGCACCAGGTCGTAAGGCGCTCCGGCGGATTTCGCCGCCAGCCAGGATTCCAGCGCCTCCTCGCCATTGGTGGTGATGACGGCGTGATGGCCGAGCCGCATTAACAGCGAACGCATCAGCAGCGCGTTGATCTCGTTGTCCTCGGCGACCAGGATCGAAAGGCCGGGCGCAGGTGCCGCGGCCTTCGTCTCGGCTTCGTCGGATGTCTCGATCAACGCCTCAGTGGCGAGGTTTGGCGAAAGCACTTCCGGCGCCATGGTCAGCCGGGCGGCAAGCGAGGCCACGCGCAACGGTTTTACGAGATAGCCGGTGAAGGCCGACGATGCGGCGGAGGCCAGTTGGAGCTCGTGCCGCGCCGCCGGCGTGAACATCACAATGCGCTGCATGGCATGGCCGCGCGCCATCTCGGCCAGTTGCTCGGCCTCTGCAGCGCCGAGCGCGCGGTCGATCAATAGCGCCTGCCAGCTTCGTTCCGGCAACAAGGCCTGTGCCACCGCGACATCGGAGACCGTGCAGGTCTGTCCGCCCCAGCGCTGCAGCCGCCGCGCCACCAGCGTGGCCTCGATGCTCTGCGGCGCAACCAGCATGATCGCCTGCCCGGTCAGGTCAGGCGCCGGAAACGCCTTCTGTTCGCCATTGTCCTCGGCGGCGGCCAGCGGGATCGACACTTCGAAGGTCGAGCCCTCGCCGGGTTTGCTTTGCAGCGTGATGCGGCCGCCCATCCGCTTGACGATGCGCTCGGAGATACTCAGGCCCAGGCCCGTGCCGCCATAGCTGCGCGCGATCCGATCATCGGCCTGCTCGAACTCGCGGAAGATTCGCTGTTGCGCTTCGGGTGCGATGCCGATCCCGGTGTCGCGCACCAGGAAGCTGATTTCACCCGGCCAGATGCCGGGCTCGACGATCAATGCCACGCCGCCGGTTGCGGTGAATTTGATGGCGTTGCCGGCGAGATTGAGCAGCACCTGTCGCAGCCGCGCGGCGTCGCCCACAACCTGCATCGGCAACCGCTCGTCGACATAGGCCGCGATCTCGAGCTTTTTCGCCTGCGCGCGCGGCGCCAGCAATTCGGTGATGTCCTCGATCAGCGCGGATAGCGCGAACGGGCGATGCTCGAGATCGATCTTGCCAGCCTCGATCTTGGAATAGTCCAACAGTTCCTCGATCAACGACAGCAGCGCATCGCCGGAGGTCTTGACCGCTTTGGCATAGGTCATCTGCTCTGGCGTCAGCGGCGTGTCCAGCAGCAGGCCGCTCATGCCGATGATGCCGTTCAGGGGATTGCGAATCTCGTGGGAGGCCATCGCCAGGAAGCGCGACTTGGCGCGGTTGGCGGCATCCGCCTGGTCGCGCGCCTCGGCGAGCGCTCGCTCGCTCTCGGTACGGTCGGTGACGTCGCGGCCGACGCTCTGCATTTCGGCGGGCTGGCCGGCATCCGATCGCACCCACCCTTCGCGCCAGGCGATCCAGCGCGGCCCCAGCGGGCCTGAGATCTTCTGGTCGTGGATCCGCGTGCCGTCGGATTCGATGGCGGTATCGCCCTGCTCGATCACCTCAAGCGCGAACTGGCTGCCGAGCAACGCCGTGCGCGGCCGTTGCGCCAGCTCGCAATAGGCGTCGTTGGCGAAGGTGATGACACCTTCCGAATTGCGCATCACGATCAGGTCGCCCTGGGATTCGAACAGGCGCCGGGTGCGCTGCTCGGCTTCCTGCAGTTCCCAATTGCGGTCGGCCATCGCCTCGTTATGGAGCGCGAGCTTGCGCAGCCGCCGGTTGATGAAGCGCAGCCGCATGCTGAGCGTGGCCAGGGCTACGCAGGCGACCGCGAACAGGAAACTCGCGCCGATCGCAAAGGCGTTGGGGTCGTAGCCGGAATTTTCCGAACGGCTGCCGGCGATGAAGCCATAGGCGCCGCCGAACGCGGCCGAGAAGATCGTGAACGAGCGGACGGCGAACATCAGCCAGCGATGGCGGCGGCCGAAGCGGCGAAGGCGCAACCTGATCCGGAAAACCCGCCCCATCCAAAAACTCCGAAAGCCATCTTGCTGCGCGCCGTGCCGGCGACGATGAAGCGACGACGTTGCAAACTGCTTGAGGCCCCGCGCCGGCGCAGGGTGCGATGAGAACAGGGTTAATGAGGAATTAAAGCGAGGCGGCCTCGACCCGGCGATGGCTGTCGCCGGCGCCGACGATCAGCGCCGCCGCGTCGCGCGCGGAAAACGTCTTCGATCGCACGAAGATGCGATAGTCGGCGGGGCCTTCGGTCGACAGATAGATCACCGGGGTATTGCCGGCGGCGGCCGCCGAAATCGCCACCCTCTTGGTCGCCGCGTTGGCCTCGCAGCCGCCGCCCTCGGCGCTGTCGACATCGTCCACGACGGTGAAATCGGCCGCCTCGGCGTTGTCCGTCAGTTGCACCCGCACTGTGGCGAGCGCCGGATCGTCGGTGAAGGCGACATGGAGGTCGGCGCGCCAGGGCAGGTCGGCGATCTCCACCGATGTATCGGCCACCGCGATGCAGGGTCGCGGCCCCGGCACCAGCGCGCCGCGCGCGAGCACGGCAACGATCAACAGCGGGACAGCTGAGGCCAGGATCTTGAAACGCAACATGGAACACTCACTCGCCGACAGGCCCGAAAGACGCAGGGGCTTATGGTTGGCGGAGTGTAAACAGAACTCGTTACCGCCGGGTTGACGGGGCGACCGCTCCAGATGTCGTCCATATCGATTCAAATTTTCAAACAGCCCAACGCCGTCATTGCCGGGCTTGACCCGGCAATCCATCTCCTTCGAAAGAACCCTTTTTGCGGAGATGGATGGATGCCCGGGTCAAGCCCGGGCATGACGGGTATAATCAGCGGACACAGCTTCGCGATCTCGCCGCATGCATTTTTGCGCGAGGTATTCCTTTATCTCGCGCCCTCTGAGCAAAGGGCGCAGGGAATGCCGGGCGTTCGATGCGCCCGATAGCCGCGTGTGCCTGGGTAGTAAGTTAGTTCACACGCGTTATTCAGGTCACACCGGAATCACCCGGGATTCCCCACGCAATGGTTTACAAATTATCTCGTGCTCGCCCCGGCGTACCGGGCTTGTTACCCACCGTTGCCCATGAAAGTTTCCTTTCACGAACTTGACACCAGCGTCGGGGTGCCAGGCCCACACGACTTTTCCGTCCGCGTCCGCGCCGTTCGTTATCGGCGCATCCGCGTCTACCGCATCCCGCCTCGCGTTCGTGACGATCGCGAAACGCCCCTTTGGCGAGGCGGGACGGTTTTGGATATAGGGTGATTTGTGATTTGCGATTTCCGAAAAGCAGAATTAGCTGCGGCAAATCGGCACGACGGGCAAATCACCACCTCACGCCGCGCGCCTGAGGGCTCTGTAGGGTGGGCAAAGGCGCGCTTGCGCCGTGCCCACCATTGAGTCCGACCGTGCACATGGTGGGCACGCTGCGCTTTGCCCACCCTACGACTCTGCTCACGCCGCGCGCCTGAGATCGTCGGCCAGCGCCCGGTACGACAGCGCCTCGGCGAGATGCAGCCGTCCGATTTTTTCGGCGGCATCGAGGTCGGCGAGCGTGCGCGCCACCCGCAGCACGCGGTGATAGCCGCGCGCCGACAGCCGCATCGATTCGCTAGCGTCGCGCAACAGTTTTAGCCCCTGTGCGTCAGGCTGTGCGACGGCTTCCAGCACCGAGGCCGGCGCTTCGGCATTGGTGCGGATGTGCGGCAGGCCGGCCGCGGCATAACGCGCAAGCTGGATGTCGCGCGCAGCTGCCACGCGCGAGGCCACTTCCGCCGAGCCTTCCGCCGGCGGCGGCAGGATCAGGTCGGCGGCGGTCACCGCCGGCACTTCGATGCGCAGATCGATGCGGTCCATCAGCGGGCCCGAGATGCGCGCCTGGTAATCGGACGTGCAGCGATCGATCCGGCCGCGCTTGCAGCTAAAACCCGCCTCATAGGCGTGGCCGCAGCGGCACGGATTCATCGCCGCGACCAGCATGAAGCGCGCGGGATAAGTGACGCGATGATTGGCGCGGGACACCGCGACCTCGCCGTTTTCGAGCGGCTGGCGCAGCGAGTCCAATACGCGCGGATCGAACTCCGGCAATTCGTCGAGGAAGAGCACGCCCTGATGCGCCAGCGATATCTCGCCGGGTTTTGCCCGGATGCCGCCGCCGGTCAACGCGGCCATGCTGGCGGAATGATGGGGCGAGCGGAACGGCCGCTTCGCGGTCAGCGCGCCGTCGCGGATCTCGCCGGCGACAGAGGCGATCATCGACACTTCCAAGAGCTCCGACGGCGACAGCGGCGGCAGGATCGAGGGCAGCCTTGCGGCCAGCATCGATTTGCCGGCGCCGGGCGAGCCGATCATCAGCAAATGATGCCCGCCGGCGGCGGCGATTTCCAGCGCGCGCTTGGCGCTCTCCTGGCCCTTGATGTCGCGCAGGTCCAACAGCTCGGCGCCGGCTTCATGGACCCGGGGTTGCGGCCGTGACAGTACCTGCGTGCCTTTAAAGTGGTTGGCGATCTGGATCAGCGAATGCGCCGCCACGATCTGGATGTCCGGGCTCGCCCAGGCCGCCTCCGCGCCGCAAGCTGCGGGGCAAATCAGCCCCTCGTCGCGCGCATTCGCGCCGATCGCGGCCGGCAACACACCCGCGACCGGCGCGATCGACCCGTCGAGGCCGAGTTCGCCGAGCACCGTAAAACCTGAAAGCGCATCCGGCGGAATGGCGCCGATCGCCGCCATCAGCCCGAGCGCTATCGGGAGGTCGTAATGGCTGCCTTCCTTCGGCACGTCGGCAGGCGCGAGATTGACGGTGATCCGGCGCGCCGGCAGTGCCAGCCCCGAGGCGATCAGCGCCGAGCGCACCCGCTCGCGCGCCTCCGACACCGCCTTGTCGGGCAGGCCGACGATGGCGAACGCCGGCAATCCCGGCGCGACCTGCACCTGCACGTCGACCGCGCGGGCCTCGATCCCCTCGAAAGCGACGGTGGATACGCGCTGGACCATGCTGCCCCCTCACGCAACGGAGGGTAGCGGAAGGCGACGATACGTGGCGATATTATACTTTGCGTACCCAAGCCTTCCGGTGCTATAATACATAGCATCGGAGGTATAATGCGTATCCATAGAGAAAAACAGCTTCGCCGGGTAGCCGATGAAGTTTTGGCTCTTACATCCGTTGTCCGCCCCATCCTTACCGGTGTTCTATATGCCCTCAAGGCGGACCTAGTTGCAGAGGCCGGAGGCTATGCAGGAGTAAAACTAAAAATGCTCCCGCGCCTCTATCGGGCCGGAGACGGCGATTGTGGGATTTGCTTTGAATATGCCGTTCATGAGGCGATGCAATCTGGCGATGGTCGCGTTCTTCAGCGAATAGAAGATGCAGCAAAACTTTGTAATGTTAAGGGAACCGGTCCCAAATCTCTTCTTTTTGGTTTAGAGAAAACTGGTACTCAACAGATTATCGATAGCGCCAAGGAATTGCTTACGGATGATTCCAGGCTGCTCTATGGAACTAGAGGGCAGCCCGCCAAACTGCGACGCCATCTAAGCACAATAGCGGGAGCATTCCGCAACAGGAAAACGAGGAAAGCGCTTCCATACTCAATCCGAGGTCTATGGAAGGCGGATTTATTTGTTGGTTTTGCAGATACAGATAGGTGGGTTGCCACAAGCGTAAAAATCAACCCCCTTCAATTGGAAGGGGCAGCAGGATTGCGAATAGGTATCGTCCCCATGCGATCAGGTAAGACAGATAAAGTCCGGATGGATGATTCAAAAAATTTGGTGATTTGTCCGCTGCATCACGACGGCGACTTTATGCAGATTTTCTATGAGGGCTGGCGCACCGTGCAAGCGTTTATTGAGGCTGATGCGAGGGTCCCTGATGAAATTGATTTGGCTAGTCCAGTCCAAAGAGAGGTAGCAAAAATTCTAGCGGAAAGAAGGGAGTTCCCAATTATTGATGTCGTTAAAGCAATCAAAAAATTTGGGCAACCTGAGTTATTGGAGACCAACGAAAAACAAGCCAGCCTTCAAACTATCAAGGGGCACACAAATACTCAAATGTTGGTGGCACCCGTTGCCATGACGGGCAAATAGCTACTTGCCAGCCTTGGCAATTTTCACAAAATCAGCCTCAAACTTTTTGCCTGTTTCATCTACGCCAAGTGTACGCGCCATTTCGATGAATCGCGCGGACTGCTCCCTTTTGGTTAGCTTTGGTTTGGCCTTTTTCTTTTTGGCTTTTGTGCTTGGTTTTGCCATGCTGCCTCTCACTGATCAGCTGGGGGGTTATATTTTAGGCGCTTCCCAACGATGCCCTTGAGGGCGGTTTCAGTCCGTTCCGTATCATTCACGCCAAGGGCGACGCGGTTGCTATGGCGGAAATCAAATTCGCTCAGATAGCGATGCAGGTGCTTTTCCGAACAATGCTGGTAGACGCCCTTCATACCGCGTTTAAACACGCTGTAGAAGCCCTCAACCGTGTTGGTCGATATCTGGCCGCGAACGTATTCCTCCGCACTATGGTTGACCGCGCCGTGGCTCGCAAACCCCTTGCCAATTTCAACATATTGGCGCGCTTCGTCCGTCATGATGTTGGTTTCCGGATGAATGTTCGCCCGTACAATCGGGGCGATATCAGCAATCGATGTGCTGTCGATATGGAAGCTGCGGGCCGAACCGCCGCGCTCGACAAGCGTCAAGACGATATTCTTATGAGCGCCGCCCGATTTGCCCTTAGGCTGGCCCTCTAAGCGCCCGATATATGTTTCGTCGATTTCAACGATGGTGCCAGCGCCGCCCATCGGCTCAATGCCGACCGTCGCCATTGCCAGCCGAATGCGATGCGAGATGAACCACGCTGTCTTAAGGGTGCAGCCAAGGGTACGGTGAAGCTGGTTAGAGCTAATGCCCTTTTTCGAAGATGACATCAGGAACATGGCTTGCAGCCAATGCCGCATTGGGACGTGCGATGCTTCAAAAACCGTACCGATCTTGACGGTAAACGGCTTGCGACACTGATAGCACTTATAGGCTCCTTGCCGCGTCGATTTCCCCTGCATTCTGCCGATCCGCTCAACGCCGCCACAGTGCGGGCAAACCGGGCCGTTCGGCCAAATGCGGGCCTCCACGAAAGCATAGGCCGCCGCTTCGTCGTGAAAGTGGGCTTCGTTGAGTGTTGATTTCATCGCAATAACTCCTGATGCATTGGGTATAATTATCTATAATGGGTACGTCAAGTAGGGGACATAATTATTTTCTGAGAGCCGCTTGCGGGGCTAAGGCGGAAAATGTATATGCTTCGTTATGTCAGACGAGGTGCAAAAGATTGAGGCCCGCAAAAAGGAGATCGCCCAAGGCATGGCGGCCTTCGAGCGTGAGCTGAAGGAATTGGATATCGCGCTCGCCGTGCTGGGGCGCTTGAATCCAAAGCCCCCTGACAAGCCCAGAGACCCCCTCATGGCCCCGCGCCCCGAGGGGATACCAACCACCTTTGAGATGGTGGAAATTGTTCTGGAAGATGCCGAAAAGGCCGGGAGGGATGGACTAACAGGCAAGGAGCTAGTTGAAGAAATCGGGAAAAAATTCTGGCCTGGCGTCAAGGCCCCTCAAATCCTTCCGATCATTTATGGCTTCGTCCCTGACCGCCTCCACAAGACGCCAACTGGAAAGAAGTTTAAGCGCAAGAAGGCGGAGAAATAGAAACGGCACCCCGAGAGGTGCCGTTCATAGCCAGCCCCGGCAGGTCCGGGGATATGGGCCTCGGCGGGCACGGAACCCATACTAGTTGGGGAGCCCGTTCGGGGTACTACAAGGAGCCGTCGCCACGTCCGACCGATCAAGTTTGGCGTGTGCGGCGGTGACTTTGTAACAAAATTTCGCAGATTCGTCAAACCTGCCAATAGTTTAGCAAAAACATAATGTTATAAGTGGGTACGCAAAGTATAATATCGCCCGATACGTGCAAGAACATTAAGGGAACATCGTGCCCGGATCCGCTTCCGAAACCGAGCGCGGATCCTGCCATGGGTGTTGCAACGCTCGGACGAACTACCCTAGGCTGCATCCTCCACGAAAGGTTTGCTAGTGGCGAGTGCTCTCCGGTCGGGATTGGTCAGCCGGGATAACAGGTCAGCTAACGCCCCTCTATCGGCGCAAATAGGTTCGTCCAAGTGGATTTACTTGAATGGGATGGTTTGTAGTCGCAACGATCATCGGCTACGCAGCGTATCTCGCATGGTCGAACTTGCGAGCGGCCTGTGTCTTTGTCGCCGTTTTGTCAGCCGTCGCCTTCCTGGTTTGGTGGCTGTTCTGGGCGCCTCCCGGAACAGCTCGTTCGCTTGCTCATTTGATCAATAATTACACGCTCACCCGCCTGCTCCTGGGCATTGTCCTGGGCGCGGGAGCCGGACACGCAGCAGTTCAACAACAGCCGTCGACCGCTTGGCTGTCGCTGGCCGGCGCAATCGCGATTCTGGCTCTTGTCGTACCTTATGTCGACGGCTGGCTGTCGCGTCTGAACGGCCTAAAGACGTCCTTCATTGAAATTCAACTCGCCAATCTTTCGTCGAGCACGAAGGCACTGCAACCCGTACAGCGGGACCAGTTCATTCGCGACGTCGCGTTGAAGTCGCTGACCGAATACGATGACTCCATCGGTTTGGATATCGAGTTCATCAGGAGGTTCGAGATTGTCGACGTCCAAAACAAGAAAAAGGAAGGACGAAATGTCGCGGAGCTGGAAAAGCAGAAACGGAGTCTGGAACAGCAGGCGGATCAGCTTGAAGTCCTGAAGAAATTCTTCGGGGCTACGGTGTCGCCGGCGGCACGGTGTTTCAAGACGGCGCTCGACAACGGCCTCAGCATCGAGAGTGCTCGCTCCCATCTCCGTGAGCTCGGCGATGAACTCACCAAACTTGTCATCCTCGAGCGAAATGAAAAAGAGCATCCCGGCGCCGAGCCGAAACGATCCACGCAGATCGAGCAGCGACATCGGGAGGTCCTCGAAAAACTCGCCGAGGCGAAGCTCGGCATCGCGGGGTTTGTCGACGCAAACAACACGGACTGCCAACCCCAGAAAGACATGACCGTGTCGTCGGCCCCGCTTTCCACCGAATACGATCTTGTCCCACACCTCGATGTTGCGCGGGCTCTTCTGTTGTTGTTCGTCAATCATGACCGTTTGGGCAGAGAGGTGCTTCGAGATGCTTCAAAGAGAGAATACAAGGACCTCAATACGCCGCGTCTGCTTGCAGCGATGATGTATTTCTCGGGAGACAGCATCGCGCAGTACTACGATTTGCTTGACGAACTGAAATCGCTGGCCCACGAGCGGATCGAGACCATCAATCGTGTCAGCGCGGCCTGCGTGCAATCCTGCGACGAATTGAAGATGTGGGCGCAGAAACTGAAAGGCCGCCCGGAGGACGCCGAACTCATAGCCTTGAACGATATCGCATACGGTATCGCCAGTGACGTGTCCGAACAGCGACCGGAAGCAGAAGCGATGTTGCCGATCGCGGACGACTGCATCCAGAGACTTAAGAAATCCGGACCTCTGAAGGAGGAAAATCTGGACCTCAAGGACGACACCGCGCGAAGCTACCTTGACACCGTTGCCTATGTCACGATTGTTTCTGAATGGCAGAAGGCCAAGACGGACGAGCTCGACAAAACCAAGGTTCGCGAAACCATCGGAATCCTCAAAAAGCTTATCTACTTCGAAGAGACGCAGCTCTCAGACGCGAGGCAAAAATCGAAAGCCGGGGCCGTCGACTATTCAGGCCTCAGGACGCTCCGCGCGCATCTGTCGTCAGCCAAGGGACTGCTGGAATAGGTGCCGCCTAAAGGCAGCACTTCGTCGAGGGGCCGGCCCAGGCAACCGCAATGGGCACGACCTGTAAGATCAGGTAAGCTAACGCTGCGGCGGAGAACAGGGTCAGGGCAACGCGCATGGTCATTCATCCGTGTCGACGATCAACCGCTTATAGATAGTTCAAATCACCCGCCGGCGCCAGATGGACGGAAAATATCATCCGGCGGACTGGCCAGACCTGCGGAACTCCGATGGCGAACGCCGGCAGCCCGGCAGGACTTGACCCCAACGGCCTCTTGGGAGGTCGGCCACCGGCCCACCCCCCACGCACGCGTCTCCTCAAATCACCATATTCATCGGCTGCGCGATATAATGAAACCCCTCGCCGGTCTTCACCACATGCCCAAGCCCCGGCCACGGATAGTGATACGACATGACGGCGATCTTGTTGGCCGCCAGCATGTCCAGCATTTTAACGCGTGATTCGGCGGCCTGCTTCGGATCGGTGTCGTAGGAAAATTCCATCCGCGGCCGTTCCATCAGCAGGATCTGGTGATGGGTGAGGTCGCCGAGGAAGGCGAAGGATTTACCGTCGGAGGTGACCATGAACATGGTGTGGCCGACGGTATGGCCGGGCGCGGCGAGTGCCTGGATGCCGGGCAAAAACTCCTGGCCGTCCTTGTAGAACACCAGGCGGTCGCGCACCGGCAAGAGGTTCTTGCGCGCGTGAACTACAAAATCCTTCAGCGGGCTGCCGAGCTTGCCCTCGTCGGTCCAGTAGTCGAAATCGCTTTGCGCGATATAGTATTGCGCGTTGGGGAATAGCACCTTGCCGGTCTCGTCGACCACGCCGCCGATGTGATCGATATGGGCGTGCGAGAACACCACCGCGTCGATGTCCTCCGGCTTGAGGCCGGCCTCCGCCATGCTCTTCTGCTGGCGGCCGGTGGTCGGGCCGAACGTTTTCGCCGTGCCCATGCCGGTATCGAACAGCACGAGCTTGTCGCCCATGTTGACGATCGGCGAGTTCTGTTCGAGCACGATGTTGTCGGCGGAAAGGAAGTTGTCGGTCAGCATCCTGTTGATTTCTTCGTCGGCGGCGCCCGTAAAAGTGCCCTTGGGCGGGCCGAGCGGCAGCGGGCCGTCGGAGACGACGGTGACTTCGGCGTTGCCGAGACCGAAGCGGTAAAAATAGGCCGGCTGCGTGCCGACTTTGGGCGCGCGCGCCAGCGCGCTGTTGCCAAGCATGGTCGATGCGCCGAGGCCGGCGCCGAGCGCGAGCAGGGACCTTCGCGAAACATGGTATGTCATGCGTGTTCCTCCACTGATTTTTTGAAATGCGTTTTGTCCGGATGGAATTTTACCGCCCGGCCCGCCCAGGTTGCACCTGCTTTTAGACGTTTGGAAGGCGTGCAGAAGAAAAGCGCGCAACAGAAAAATGTCAGCCACGACGCGAAACGAAGAAAATTATTTTCCGCCGCTCGTCAAGACGTGGATGCCCGGCATAAGGCGGGACACGACGATGACTTTCTACCCCCGCTTGTTCTCGATCACGTCCCAAATCTTGGCCGCGACATCCGGCCCACCGAGCCGGGCGATGGCGCGGATGCCGGTCGGTGACGTCACGTTGATCTCGGTGAGGTTGCCGTCGATCACGTCGATGCCGACGAACAGCAAGCCGCGCTCGCGCAAGGCGGGCGCAAGCGTCGCGCAGATTTCGCGCTCGCGATCGGAAAGCTCGGTTGCTTGCGCCGCACCGCCGCGCACCATGTTGGAGCGCAGATCGTCGGCTGCCGGCACCCGGTTGACGGCGCCGGCGAATTCGCCATCGACCAGGATGATCCGCTTGTCGCCGTGCTTCACCTCGGGAAGGAAGCGCTGGATCACCCAAGGCTCCTTGAAGGTGACGGAAAACATGTCGTAGAGCGAGCCGAAATTCATGTCCTGCGGCATCACGCGAAACACCGCGGCGCCGCCATGGCCGTGCAGCGGCTTCATCACGACGGCGCCGTGCTCGTCGCGGAAGGCGTTGATCTCGTCGAGGTCGCGCGAAATCAGGGTCGGCGGCATCAGCTGCGGAAAATCCATCACGAAGATTTTTTCCGGCGCGTTGCGCACGCTGGCCGGATCGTTCACCACCAGCGTCTTCGGATGCAGCCGTTCGAGCAAATGCGTCGAGGTGATGTAGGCGAGATCGAACGGTGGATCCTGCCGCAGCAGGATGACGTCGAATTGCGCGAGATTTTCGCGCCGCGGCTCGCCGAGGGTGAAATGATTGCCGGACTCGTCGCGCACGGACAGGATTTGCACCGGCGCGACCACCTCCTCGCCTTTCAACGAAAGCTTGTCGGGGGTGTAGTAGGACAGCCCGTGGCCGCGCTTCTGCGCTTCCAGCAGCAGCGCAAAGGTCGAATCACCGCGGATATTGATGCGCGCGATGGGGTCCATCTGGACGGCGACGTTCAATTTCATGTTGGGGGTCCGCGAGGTGAGGGATGGCAATCAGGGGCTGGCGTCGAAGGCCGCTAACAGATGGCGCGGCAGGCGCCGCGGCGCAATCAGCATGGCGTCGAATCGCAGCTCATATTCGGCATGCTCCGGATGCGCCACCAGCCAGGCCTGGGCCGCCTCGATGATGCGTTGCTGCTGGCGTGGCGTCACCGCATAGGCGGCGTCATCGAGGCTGGCGCGCGCCTTGACCTCGATGAAGGCGACGAGGTTGCGCCGCCGCGCCACCAGGTCGATCTCGCCGTGGGGCGTGCGATAGCGTTTTGCCAGGATGCGATAGCCCTTGGCCATCAAATACGCGGCGGCGCGGCTTTCCGCCGAGAGCCCGGTGCGGAACGCCGCGACGCGCGCGGGCGAAGCGGCTTTTGTCGGCTTGTCGGGCGGCGAGATGCCGTCAGTCTTCGCCATGATCGCCCTTGATCTCTTTGGCGAGCTCAAGCGCGCGGGCATAGATTTCGCGGCGCGGCCGGCCGGACAATTCCACCGCATGCGCGACCGCATCCTTGACGCTGTCGCGCACAAGCGCAGTTCGCAAGAGGTCGTCGAGGGCTTTTTCGGTCATCGCCTGCGTGCCGGCGGCCGGCGGGGCGATCACCAGCACGAATTCGCCGCGTGTCTCCAGCGCGTCGGCGGAGCGCGCCAGTTCCGCAAGCGGCGCACGCGTTACCTCTTCATGCAGCTTGGTCAGCTCGCGGCAGATCGCCGCATCGCGCTCGCCCATGATCTGCGCAAGATCGGCGAGGGTATCCTGCACGCGGTTGCCGGATTCGAACATCACCAGCGTGGCCTCGATCCGTGAAAGCTCCACAAGCCGCGCCCGGCGGGCCGTTTGTTTTGCCGGCAAAAATCCCTCGAAGAAGAAGCGGTCGGTCGGGAGCGCCGCCACCGCCAGCGCCGTCAGTACCGAGGATGGCCCCGGCAGCGCGATCACGGGGTGGCCGGCGGCGCAGGCCTCGCGCACCAGCTTGAAGCCGGGATCGGAAATCAGCGGCGTGCCGGCGTCGGAGACCAGCGCGATGGATGCGCCCTGCGAAAGCTTCTCCAGGATCTTTGGCCGCGCCAGCGCGGCATTGTGCTCGTGATATGGTTTTAACAGCGCCGTGATGCCATAGCGCTCGGTCAGCCGGCGGGTGATGCGGGTGTCCTCGCAGGCGATAATGTCGACGCCGGCCAGCGTCTCCAGCGCGCGCAGCGTGATGTCGCCGAGATTGCCGATCGGGGTTGCCACCAGATGCAGCCCGGCAACCGCCTTACGCGCGGCAAGCGCCTGGCCGCCGACGGTATAGGTGCGCGGCAAAGGTTCCGCGCCCTCGGGATTCCGGCCATCAGTTCTATTTATGGAAGCAGCTTTTGCGCGCATAATGCCAATCTAGACATGAACGGGCGAAGTGGGAACACAACGCTGACGCGGCGCGACTGGCGCGCACGAAAATTGCGATGCCGCACAGGGGCGAGGGACCAGGGATCCTGCAACCCGAACCGGCGCGCCGCGGCCTTAATCCTTTTGTTTTGGTTAACTATTCGCCGACAATATGCCCAAATCCACCATTCCTGATCGTCAGGAGGTGGACGTCCTGGCCGATCATGGTCGGTCAAGAGAAGAGTTTGAGATGGTGGGGCCGCAGAATCCCAAGTCGGGACCGATTTCCTCCGGGGCCACCCGGCGGACAGCGGTCGGCTTGATCCTCGGCGCGCCGCTGCTCGGCGCCTGCTCCGGCGATGTCGCGCGGAGCTTTGGGCAGTTCACCAACCCGTTCAGTTCGGAGCCTGCCCCCGGCCCTTCCGGCCCGACCCAGCAGCCGCTCGCGGTCGGCACCGGCCAGGTCAAGGTCGGCCTGATCCTGCCGCTGTCGGCGGCCGGCAACGCCGGCGTCGCGGCGCAATCGATGAAGAACGCCGCCGAGATGGCGCTGGCTGAATTCCAGAACCCGAACATCCAGCTCCTGATCAAGGACGACGCCGGCAATCCGCAAGGCGCCGGCCAGAGCACCCAGCAGGCGCTCGACGAAGGCGCCGAGATCATCCTCGGTCCCCTGTTCGCGGTCTCGGTGCCGGCGACCGCGCAGCTGACGCGCGCGCGCGGCGTCTCGGTGATCGCGTTCTCGACCGATTCGAGCGTCGCCGGGCGCGGCGTCTATCTGCTGAGCTTCCTGCCGGAATCCGACGTCAACCGGATCGTCGAATACTCCACCAGCATCGGCAAGCGCTCGTTCGCGGCGCTGCTGCCCGACAATGCCTATGGCAATGTGGTGGAAGCGAGCTTCAAGCAGGCGGTGCCCCGCCGCGGCGGCCGCATTGTCGCGTTCGAGAAATACGGCGCCGATCGCGCGGCTCCTGCGCGCGCCGTGGCGCAGGCGCTCGGCTCGGCGGATGCGCTGTTCATCGCCGACGACGGCGATTCGGTGGTGGCGACCGCCGACGCCCTGACCGCGGCAGGCGCCAATCTGAAAAACATCCAGCTGCTCGGCACCGGGCTGTGGGACAATCCGCGCGTCTATGCCAGCGCCAATCTGCAGGGCGGCCTCTACGCCGCGCCGGATCCGTCCGGCTTCCGCGCCTTCTCGGGCCGCTACCGCACCAAATACGGCAATGACCCCGTGCGCACCGCGACGCTGGCCTATGATGCGGTGGCGCTAGTCTGCGCGCTGGCGCGAACCCAGGGAGGCCAGCGCTTTGCACCCGAGGTATTGACCAATACATCCGGGTTTGCCGGCATCGATGGCCTGTTTCGCTTCCGCCCCGACGGCACCAACGAGCGCGGCCTTGCGGTGATGCGCGTCGGCCAGGCCGGCGCCGTGCCGGTCGCAGGCTCGCCAAAGAGTTTTGGGGCGTAATTTCAACATGCGTATCCCGGATTGCGCTTCGCTTCATCCGGGCTACGGATTTGTTATGCCGCCAGATCCGCCACCACCGCATCGAGCACCGGGAATCCGGCTTGCGTCACCCGCAGCCGGCCGCTGTCATCGACCGTGATCGCGCCCTCCTCGCGCAGCAGCGCGATCCGCTTCGGATCGAGTGCGCGGCCGGATAGAAGCGCGTAACGCTGCGGGTCGATGCCCTCAGTGAGCCGCAACCCCATCAGCAGAAATTCGTCGGCGCGCTCCTCGCTGTTGAGGAGGTCGTCGGTGACCACGCCGTGGCCATTGGCCTCGACCCGCATCAGCCACGCCTCGGGACGTTTCTCGGTCGCGATCGCGTGCCTGGTGCCGTCGATATCGAGCCGGCCATGCGCGCCGGGGCCGACGCCGGCATATTCCTCGCCGCGCCAGTAGACGAGATTATGCCGGCATTCCGCGCCCGCGCGCGCGTGGTTGGAAATCTCGTAGGCCGGCAAGCCCTGCTGCGCGCAGACTTCCTGCGTCACGTCATAGAGCGCGCGCGCGAGCGCCTCGTCCGGCGTCTTGAGTTTGCCGGCGGCGTGCAGGCCGAAGAACGGCGTGCCCTCCTCGATCGTCAATTGATAGAGCGACAGATGTTCGGCGGCTTCCGAGATCGCAAGCCTCAGTTCGTCCGCCCACATTTCCGGCGTCTGGTCGGGACGGGCGTAGATCAGATCGAACGAATAACGGTCGAAGGATTTGCGCGCGATGGCGACCGCGTCCAGCGCCTCGCGCGCGCTATGCAGGCGTCCCAGCGCCTTCAACGAGGCATCGTCCAGCGCCTGCACGCCGAGCGACACTCGATTCACGCCGGCCGTGCGGTAACCCGCAAAGCGCGTGGCCTCGACGCTGGTCGGGTTGGCCTCCAGCGTCACTTCCGCATCATCGGCGACGCGCCAGTGTTTTCCGATTGCGTCGAGAACCGCGCCGACGGTTTGCGGCTTCATCAGGGATGGCGTGCCGCCGCCGAGAAAGATCGACGACACTTCCCGCCCAGGTGCGCGCGCCGCCGTGGTCTCGATCTCACGGGCGAAGGCGCGGGCGAATCTTTCCTCGTCGATCGGGGCATGCCGGACATGGCTGTTGAAGTCGCAATAGGGACATTTCGACAGGCAAAACGGCCAGTGCACGTAAACGCCGAAGGCTTCCTTTTTCCCCTCTCCCGCTTGCGGGGGAGGGCCAGGGTGGGGGGCGCTAGTCAAGGCAGATCTCCGCGAGTTTCACGAAGGCGCGGGCGCGGTGCGACAGGCCCAAGCCCAGCGGCGGCAGGCCGTGCTTTTCGATCGAGGTCATCTCGCCGAAGGTGCGCTCATATCCGTCCGGTTTGAACATCGGATCGTAACCAAAACCCGCGCTGCCGCGCGGCGGCCACACCAATGTGCCGTCGGCGCGGGCCTCGACTTCCTCGATATGGTCGTCGGGCCAGGCCACGCACAGCGCGGAGACGAAATGCGCGCCGCGCTGCGCCGGCGCTTGCGCGCCGCGTTCCTGCAACAGCCGCTCGATCCGCGTCATCGCCACATTGAAATCCTTGGTCGGGCCGGCCCAGCGCGCCGAATAAATCCCGGGCGCGCCGCCGAGCGCGTCGACCACCAGACCGGAATCGTCGGCGAAGGCGGGAAGCTGCGCCGCCGTCGCCGCCGCGACCGCCTTGATCCGCGCATTGGCGATAAATGTGTCGCCGGTCTCTTCGGGCTCGCCAAGCCCGAGCTCAGCGGCCGAAACCGCCTCGACGCGGTGCGGCGCCAGCAGCTCGCGCATCTCGGCGAGCTTGCCCGGATTATGGGTCGCGATCACGAGCTTTCCGGTGATTCGGCGGTGCATGGCCAATCAGCCTTAAGCCACGGCCATCTTCTGCAACTCGACCAGCCGTGCCACGCCCTTTTTCGCGAGCGCCATCAGCGCCAGAAACTCGTCTTGCGAGAACGGCGTCTTCTCCGCGGTGCCCTGCACCTCGACGATGCGGCCGTCGCCGGTCATGACGAAATTGGCATCGGTGTCGGCCTCCGAATCCTCGGCGTAATCGAGGTCGAGCACCGGGGTGCCGTTATAGATGCCGCAGGAGATGGCGGCCACATTGTCGCGCAGCACCTTGGTCTTGATCATGTTGCGGGCCTTCATCCAGGCAAGGCAATCGGCGAGCGCGACCCATGCACCCGTGATCGAAGCGGTGCGGGTGCCGCCGTCGGCCTGAATCACGTCGCAGTCCACCGTGATCTGGCGCTCGCCGAGTGCTTCGAGGTCGACGGTGGCGCGCAAGGAGCGGCCGATCAGGCGCTGGATCTCGACGGTGCGGCCGTTTTGTTTTCCCGCGGACGCCTCGCGGCGGGTGCGTTCGAGCGTTGCCCGCGGCAGCATGCCGTATTCGGCGGTGACCCAGCCGCGGCCCTGGCCCTTCAGCCATGGCGGCAGTCGCTCTTCCAGCGTGGCCGTGACCAGCACATGGGTGTCGCCGAATTTGACCATGCAGGAACCCTCGGCATATTTGACCACGCCGCGTTCCAGCGACACGGCGCGCAGCTCATCCGGCGCTCGGCGGCTTGGGCGCATGGAAATCCTCCAAAATTCGGCAAAATCTGATGGCTCGCGGTGCTTGTAGGTGCGCCAGCCGACAGCGGCAAGGCCCTTGGCTGCCTGTTGTGGCCGAATGGCCGCTTGTATCCGGCCCGCGAGATCGACAGATTAGGGGGAGGTTCGAGGGAGTACGCCGTGGCCCATCACGATCCGATCGGCCTGATCACGCCGAATGCGGGCTTAGCCCAGCTCAACGAGCGCTCGCGGGACATTTTTCGCCAGATCGTGGAGAGTTATCTCGCGACCGGCGAACCGGTCGGCTCGCGCAACATCTCGCGGCTGATCGCGGTGCCGTTGTCGCCGGCCTCGGTGCGCAACGTGATGGCCGATCTGGAACAGCTCGGCCTGATCTACGCACCGCACACCTCTGCGGGGCGGCTGCCGACCGAGCTCGGCTTGCGATTCTTCGTCGACGCGCTGATGCAGGTCGGCGATCTCAGCGACGCGGAGCGGCAATCGATCCAGAGCCAGCTCACTTCCGTCGGCCACGCGCAATCGGTCGAAGCCGCCCTTGGCGAGGCCCTGACGCGGCTGTCGGGCCTGACGCGGGCCGCGGCGGTGGTGCTGACGGCAAAATCCAATTCGCGGCTGAAACATATCGAATTCGTCCGGCTGGAGCCGGAACGGGCGCTGGTGGTCCTGGTCGGCGAGGATGGCCAGGTCGAGAACCGGGTTCTGGTCTTGCCACCGGGGGTGCCGTCATCGGCGCTCACCGAAGCCAGCAATTTTCTCAATTCGCGGATCAGGGGACGGACGCTTGCCGAGGCGCGGCTCGAGCTCGAAACGGCGCTGGCGCAAAACCGCGCCGATCTCGATCAGCTGACGCAGAAGGTGATCGCCGCTGGTGTCGCGAGCTGGTCCGGCGGCGAGAACGACGATCGCCAGCTGATCGTGCGCGGCCACGCCAATCTGCTGGAAGACCTGCACGCGCTGGAAGACCTGGAGCGGGTGCGGCTGTTGTTCGACGATCTGGAAACCAAGCGCGGCGTGATCGACCTATTGGGCCGCGCCGAGCGCGCCGAAGGCGTGCGGATTTTCATCGGCTCCGAGAACAAGCTGTTTTCGCTGTCCGGCTCTTCCACCATCATCGCGCCCTACAGCGATGCGGCCGGCCATATCGTCGGCGTGCTCGGCGTGATCGGGCCGACGCGGCTCAATTATGCCCGCGTGATCCCGACGGTGGACTATGCCGCCCGCATCGTCTCTAGGATGCTGGGCGGCTAATCCGGGGCCGGATCGGCGGGGCTTGCGCTTGATTTTCGCCGCCTAAAGCACGATATCCGGCCGAGCGACGCCCCCCATTGCTCCCGGACGACTTTTTCAAGAAGGCAGTCTATGACCGATCCCAAACGGCAGAACGATGATGCAGCGAACCCGGCCGCCGAGCCCGTGGTTTCCAAGCCCTACATCATGCCCGACGATCCCGAAACAGGGTCAGTCGAGGCGCTGGCCAAGGAGGCCGCCGAATCGCGCGACAAGATGCTCCGCACGCTGGCGGAGATGGAAAACCTCCGCAAGCGCACCGCGCGCGAGGTGACGGACGCGCGGACCTATGGCATCTCCGGCTTCGCGCGAGACGTCCTCGACATCGCCGACAATCTGCAGCGCGCCCTCGATGCGGTCCCGGCCGAGGCCAAGGCCTCCGCCGGTCCCGGCCTTAAGGCCCTGATCGAAGGCGTCGAGCTGACCGAACGCTCGCTGCTCAACACGCTGGAGAAAAACGGGGTGAAGAAATTCGATCCCTCGGGTGAGAAATTCGATCCGAATTTCCAGCAGGCGATGTACGAGGTTCCCGATCCCTCGGTACCCGCGGGAACCGTGGTCCAGGTAGTCCAAGCCGGCTACATGATCGGCGAGCGCGTGCTGCGTCCGGCGCTGGTCGCGGTTTCCAAGGGCGGCGCCAAGGCAAGTACGGCTGCCAACGGCAACGAGCCCAGCGCGGCGTAGTTTGCCCACCATCTCCCCGCCAGGGCGGGGCGAGGGAGAAGCGGCTCAACCCCGCGGCTGGATGCCGTCGCGCACGGCGCGGAAGCGGGTGAAGGCTTGCGGCCAGACGTCGCGCGGTGCGCTGCCGATGATGCGCAAGGTGGTCCGGCCGCCGAATTTCAACCACTGCACCACGGTGACGGCGGTATTGTCCTTGCCGCTGGTGGCATCGATCCGCGTTTCATAAGCCGGCCCGCCGTCGATGCGGAGCGGTTCGGACATCGTGATGTGCGCGTCGCGCACCCCGGGAATCGTCCTCGCGGTCTCCTGCGCGAACCGGTCGCGATCGCCTGGCTCGGCCGGCGCCGATGCGATGATGCCGATCACCATGAACGGCGCGCTTTCAAATCCCTTCGTTTCATCGTTATCGGCGAGGATGATGGCGGCACCGGGCGCCAGCGAGCGGACCGTCTTGAAGTTGCTGAGCTCGGTCATCTTGAACGGCATCAGGGCGAGCTGTTCGTCGACCGGAACTTCCTTGCGCACCACAGCGGAGGCAAACATCTGCCGCACCGCGTCGTCGGTATAGATCTTGGACGCGCTCTCGGGCACCTGGACGGCGATATAGCCGGAGAAGGTGTCGCCCGGCAGGATCATCGAATAGCGCCGCACATTGGTGGCGCCGTCCTTGGCGCTTTCAATGGTGTAATAGGCAAGCCCGGCCGCCGTTTCGATGCTCTCGGGTTTGACGCCGCCGGTGCCTGCCGGATTGGCCTTGAAGGCATTCGACACTTCGCCATAGGCCTCGGCCGGCAGCTCCGCCATCAACACCTTGACGCCGTGGTCGTCGGTTTCGAATCCAATGAACGATTTGGCCTGGACGAGACCGACCAGCGGCGTGATCCCGATCCGCATGCCCGGCGGAAAAACCGCGTCCGCGGCGGATGCGGGCGGAAGGCCGAGGCAGACGGCTGCGATGAACAGGGCGATCGCGGATGTCAGTCGAACAAATTTCATGAAAATTCTACTGGGTTGGCATTGAGGCCGTTCGATGGTTGGCGGGGCTGGGGCCCGACTCGAAGCGCTCAGACTCAGGCGTCGGGTTTTAGCGGGTTTGACCGCCCGGCGACAGGGCGGAGCGCGGAGCCGGCTTGTTAACTTTTCAGCTCCCAAGGCCGGCGCCAGGGGCATCTCGCGGCCTTTCCGCAGGTTGGCCCGGCGCCTCTCGCCGCTTCTGGCTGTCCCGTCCGGAAACGACACTATCTTTCAAGTCCCAACGTTTTCATGGGCTAAGGTTGCGTCGCAGTCCTTGCAGGCCCCCACCCCCCTCCTATATGAGGCTCACCGTCGCAATATCGCGAGCATTTGATCGTCTGGGGGTTTGGATTGGTGCGCCGTCAGGGCCCAGCCAACCTGCCGCAAAAAGAAGGATATGAGGACCATGGGAAAGGTCATTGGGATCGATCTCGGCACCACGAATTCGTGCGTCGCCGTAATGGATGGCAAGACAGCCAAAGTCATCGAAAACGCGGAGGGCATGCGGACGACGCCGTCGATCGTCGCCTTCAGCGATGATGGCGAACGCCTGGTCGGTCAGCCGGCCAAGCGCCAGGCGGTGACCAATCCCGAACGCACCTTCTTCGCGGTCAAGCGCCTGGTCGGCCGCCGCTACGACGACCCGATGGTCGAGAAGGACAAGAAGCTCGTCCCCTACAAGATCATCAAGGCCTCCAATGGCGACGCCTGGGTCGAGGCCGACGGCAAGTCCTACTCGCCCTCCCAGATCTCCGCCTTCATCCTGCAGAAGATGAAAGAGACCGCGGAGGCCCATCTCGGCCAGAAGGTCGATCAGGCCGTCATCACGGTTCCCGCCTATTTCAACGACGCCCAGCGCCAGGCCACCAAGGACGCCGGCAAGATCGCCGGCCTTGAAGTGCTGCGCATCATCAACGAGCCGACCGCGGCAGCGCTCGCCTACGGTCTGGACAAGACCAAGTCCGGCACCATCGCGGTGTACGACCTCGGCGGCGGCACCTTCGATATTTCAATTCTGGAAATCGGCGACGGCGTGTTCGAGGTGAAGTCGACCAATGGCGACACCTTCCTGGGCGGCGAAGACTTCGACATGCGGCTGGTCAGCTATCTGGCCGACGAGTTCCAGAAGGAGCAGGGCATCAACCTGCGCAACGACAAGCTGGCCCTGCAGCGCCTGAAAGAGGCCGCCGAAAAGGCCAAGATCGAGTTGTCCTCCACCACGCAGACCGAAATCAATCTGCCGTTCATCACCGCAGATCAGACCGGACCGAAGCATCTGACGATGAAGCTGACGCGCGCCAAGTTCGAGGCGCTGGTCGACGATCTGATCCAGAAGACCATCGAGCCCTGCCGCAAGGCGCTGAAGGATGCAGGCCTGACCGCTGGCGAGATCGGCGAAGTGGTGCTGGTCGGCGGCATGACCCGCATGCCGAAGGTCCAGGAAGTGGTGAAGCAGTTGTTCGGCAAGGAGCCGCACAAGGGCGTCAATCCGGACGAAGTCGTCGCCATCGGTGCGGCGATCCAGGCCGGCGTGCTGCAGGGCGATGTCAAGGACGTGCTGCTGCTCGACGTCACGCCGCTTTCGCTCGGCATCGAGACGCTGGGCGGCGTGTTCACCCGCATCATCGACCGCAACACCACGATCCCGACCAAGAAGAGCCAGGTGTTCTCGACCGCCGAGGACAACCAGAACGCCGTCACCATCCGCGTGTTCCAGGGCGAGCGCGAAATGGCGGCCGACAACAAGGTGCTCGGCCAGTTCGACCTGATGGGCATTCCCCCCGCCCCGCGCGGCATGCCGCAGATCGAGGTCACCTTCGACATCGACGCCAACGGCATCGTCAACGTCTCGGCCAAGGACAAGGCCACCGGCAAGGAGCAGCAGATCCGCATCCAGGCCTCCGGCGGCCTGTCGGAAGCCGACATCCAGAAGATGGTCAAGGACGCCGAGGCCAACGCCGCGGAGGACAAGAAGCGCCGCGAGGCGGTCGACGCCAAGAACCATGCCGACGGGCTGGTGCATACCACCGAGAAGGCGCTGGCCGAGCACGGCTCGAAGATCGCCGAGACCGAGCGCCGCGCCATCGAGGACGCCGTCAGCGACCTCAAGGAAGCGCTGAAGGGCGACGATGCCGAGGCGATCAAGGCCAAGACCAACACGCTGGCGCAGGCTTCCATGAAGCTCGGCGAGGCGATGTACAAGCAGGCGGCCGAGAGCGACGCGGCCAAGGATGCCGCCAAGGATGACGTGGTCGACGCGGAATTCACCGAGGTCGACGACGACAAGAACAACAAGAAATCTGCTTAAACGGCGGGTATCGTGACCCTCATTCTGAAGAGCACGCCGGGTTGCGTCTCCAAGAATGGGGGTCATTTTTCTTTAAGCCGAAGGCTGCATTCTTAAGGGGCGGTCCTTCGGCGTAAGGACGAAGATCGGGCGGATTTGACTTATGTCCACCACCAAGCGCTGCTACTACGAAACGCTTGAAGTCGAGCGGAACGCGGATGAAGGTAAACTCAAGGCGGCCTTCCGCAAGCTCGCCATGAAATGGCACCCGGACAAGAATCCGGGCGATGCGACCTCCGAGATACGCTTCAAGGAAATCAACGAAGCCTACGAAGTCCTGAAGGACGGCGACAAGCGCGCCGCCTATGACCGCTTCGGCCACGCCGCCTTCGAGCAGGGCATGGGTGGTGCCGGCGGTCCCGGCTTCGGCGCCGGCTTTGCCTCGTCCTTCTCCGATATTTTCGAAGACCTGTTCGGCATGGCCGGCCAGCGCGGCCGCGGCGGGCGCGAGCGTGGCCAGGACCTGCGCTACAACATGGAAATCACGCTGGAGGAAGCCTTCCAGGGCAAGACCGCCCAGATCGAGATTCCGGTGTCGGTGACCTGCGAATCCTGTTCGGGCACCGGCGCCAAGGCCGGCACCAAACCGAAAACCTGCTCGACCTGCGGCGGCGCCGGACGGGTGCGGCAGGCGCAGGGCTTCTTCACCCTCGAGCGCACCTGCCCGGGCTGCCAGGGCCGCGGCCAGATGATCGAGGACCCCTGCCCGTCCTGTGTCGGCTCCGGACGGGTGACGCGCGAGCGCACGCTATCGGTCAACATCCCGCAAGGCGTCGAAGACGGCACGCGCATCCGGCTCGCCGGCGAGGGCGAGGCCGGCGTCCGCGGCGGACCATCGGGCGATCTCTATATTTTCCTGTCGCTGGCCGCTCACGAATTCTTCCAGCGCGATGGCGCCGATCTGCACTGCCGGGTTCCGATCTCGATGGTGACGGCGGCGCTCGGTGGCGAATTCGAGGTGCCGACCATCGAAAAGGGCAAGACCAAGGTGAAAATCCCTTCCGGCACCCAGTCCGGCCGGCGCTTTCGCATCGCGTCAAAGGGCATGCCGGTGCTCCGGTCGCGGCAGACCGGCGACATGTACGTCCAGGTCGTGGTCGAAACGCCCCAGAATCTCACCAAGCGACAGCAGGAATTGCTGGCCGAGTTCGAGAAACTGTCGTCCGGCGCAACCCAGCCCGAAGCGGCGGGTTTCTTCACCAAGGTCAAGGACTTCTTCGGTAACCGCGCCAGCTGAGAGGCCGCGCCGGAGTGCGCCCGGCTTGACCGTATCGCCTGCGACCTATACGTCTTTACGACTATATGACTGATTTCTGACAGTCCCCCGCTGATTGCGGTCCCGCCTGGTAGTGACAATGCCTTTGCAATCGTCCGTGCGTGCGTTGAAAAAGCCTCTCCGTCTCGACGATGAGGTTCGTTTTCTCCGTTCGTGGATCGAGAAGCCGCTGCATATGGGCGCGGTGATGCCCTCGGGGCGGCTGTTGGCCCGCACCATGGCGCAGTATGTCGACATCAAGTCCACCGGGCCCGTCGTCGAACTCGGCCCCGGCACCGGCGCGATCACCTCGGCGTTGCTCGATCGCGGCATCGATCAGAAGCGGCTGGTGCTGGTGGAATACAATCCCTCCTTCTGCGCGCTGTTGCGCGACCGCTATCCGCACGCCCGGGTGGTGCAGGGCGATGCCTATTCGCTGCGCGATTCGCTGCGCAACGTGCTGAGCGGCCCGGCGTCCGCCGTGGTCTCCGGCCTGCCGCTGGTGACCAAACCGATGCTGACGCGGCTGAAGCTGATCCGCGAGGCCTTCTCGGCGCTGGCGCCCGGCGCCCCGTTCGTGCAGTTCACCTATTCGGTGGCGCCGCCGATCCCGAAATCGCTGCCCGGCGTGTCCACAGAAGCTTCCGAGCGGATCTGGATGAACCTTCCGCCGGCCCGTGTCTGGGTGTATCGCAAAGATTAACCCGCCCGGCGCATTCGCCGGGTGTTCCAGCCCCGAATGCGTCTGATGTCCGCGCTGAAAATCCTGGTGATCCCCGGTTCGCTGCGCACCGGCTCGCTCAATGCGAGGCTGGCCGCCACCGCCGCGTACGAATTCGCGCTGCTGGGTGCCGACGTCACCCGCATCTCGCTCGCCGACTTTCCGCTGCCGATCTATGACGGCGACCTGCAGAACAAATCCGGCGTGCCGAAACACGCCGTCAATCTCAAGCGCATGATCGGAACCCACCATGGCGTCTTGATCGTGACGCCGGAATACAATTCCTCGGTGCCGCCTCTGGTCAAGAATGCCATCGACTGGGTGAGTCGGGTACAAGATGCGCACGAAACCCGCGGCCAGGTATTTCGCGAACGCCCGTTTGCGATTGCCGCGGCCTCCGAAGGCCGGCTCGGCGGCACCCGCGCGCTGGCGGCATTGCGGCTGATCCTCTCCGCCTGCCGCGCCACCGTCATTCCCAACCAGTTCGCGCTGTCATTCGCCGACGCCGCCTATGATGATATGGACCGGCTGAAACATCCGGCCGATATCGAGGCGATGGGAGCACTGGCGAAGCAATTGATCGACGTTTCGCAACGCATGATGTGAGGTGACATGCAGCCTTCCAAAATCGCTCCCAAAGACCGGCTGATCGTGGCGCTCGACCTTTCGAGCGCGGAGGCCGCGGAAGCGATGGTCGCGCGGCTGGGCGATGCCGTGACGTTCTACAAGATCGGCTACCAGCTCGGTTATGCCGGCGGTCTGCCGCTGGTGCGAAAGCTCACTGATGCCGGCAAGAAGGTGTTCCTCGATCTGAAGCTGCATGACATCGGCAATACCGTGGCGCGCGGGGTCGAGAGCGTGGCCAGGCTGGGCGCAACCTTCCTCACCGTGCACGCCTATCCGCAGACCATGAAGGCCGCGGCAGAGGCGCGCGCCGGATCGAGCCTGAAACTGCTCGCCGTCACCGTTCTGACCTCCTATGACGACGGCGACCTCCATGCGGCCGGCTACCGGCTCGGCGTCGCCGATCTGGTCGAGGCCAGAGCCCAGCAGGCGCAGGTGCTCGGCGTCGATGGTCTGGTCTGCTCGCCCGAGGAGGCGGCTTCGCTGCACAAGATCGTCGGGCATCAGATGGTGCTGGTGACGCCGGGCATCCGCCCGGCGGGCTCGGCCACCGGCGACCAGAAGCGCATCATGACGCCGTCGCGCGCGATTTCAGCCGGTGCGGATTATCTCGTGGTCGGGCGCCCCGTGCTGGAAGCTGCCGATCCCAGGGCGGCCGCGGACGCCATCCAGGCGGAGATCAAGCAGGCGCTGGGTTGAAGAGAAAAACGGGAGAGACGCAAATGGCAAAGGCCTACTGGATCGCACGCATCGACGTTCACAACATGGATGGCTACAAGGAATATGTCGCGCAGAACGGCGCGGTGTTTCATAAATTCGGCGCCAAATTCCTGGTGCGCGGCGGCAAGCACGAGGCCAAGGAGGGTTCGTCGCGGTCGCGCAACGTGGTGCTGGAATTCAAGGATTATGAAACGGCGCTCGCCTGCTACAATTCTCCGGAATATGCCCGGCTGGTCGCGATCCGCTCGCCCCATGCCGAGAGCGATCTGGTGATCATCGAGGGTTATGACGGGGTGCAGCCTTAGGAGTACGGCGAACAGCATCAATCTGTCCCTCATGGCCGGGCTTGTCCCGGCCATCCACGTCTTACTTTCCCCGATGTTTGCCAAGACGTGGATGCCCGGGACGAGCCCGGGCATGACGGGCGGAGAGAGGCGGGGCGTTGCCGGAACTGCCTGCCGCAGCTATACCGCCAGGGCGAGGTACCAAACCATGTCCGAGATGCGATTGATCGTTGCGGGGGCCGGCGGCCGGATGGGACGCGCGCTGACGCGCGTCATCTCGGAAACGCCGGGCGCGGTGCTGGCCGGCGCGCTGGAAGCGCCCGGTTCCGAACTTTTGGGCAAAGACGCCGGCGTGCTCGCAGGTCTGCCGGAGAACGGGATAAAGCTGTCGGCCGATCTCTGGTCGATGACCGCGAACGCCGACGGCATTCTGGATTTCACCGTGCCGGCCGCGACCATTGCCAATGTCGCGATCGCCGCCGAGCGCGGGCTGGTCCACATCATCGGCACCACCGGGCTGTCGTCGTCGGACGAGGCCGTGATCCGGAGCGTCACCTCGCGCGCCACCGTGGTCAAATCGGGCAATATGAGCCTCGGCGTCAATTTGCTGGCGGCGCTGGTCAAGCGCGTGGCGCAGGCGCTGGACGAGAGTTTCGATATCGAGATCGTGGAAATCCATCACCGCGGCAAGATCGACGCGCCGTCGGGCACCGCCCTGATGCTGGGCCAGGCCGCCGCCGCCGGCCGCGGCATTTCCCTCGAAGAACGTTCGGCGCGCGGCCGCGACGGCGTCACCGGCGCGCGCAAATCGGGCGACATCGGCTTTGCGTCGCTGCGCGGCGGCACCGCCACCGGCGACCACAGCGTGATCTTCGCCGGTGCGATGGAGCGCATCGAGCTCACCCACCGCGCCGAGGACCGCACCATGTTCGCGCAAGGCGCGATCAAGGCGGCGCTTTGGGCGCGCGACAAGAAGCCCGGATTTTATTCGATGGCCGACGTGCTCGGGCTGAGTGACTTCTAGAACATGATCCGGAAAAGTGGGAACCGGTTTTCCGAACAGGTCATGTTCAAAAAAGAGGCAACGGAAACAAGAAAATGAGCGACCGCCTTCTCGTGCTCGTGCGCCACGGCCAGAGCGAATGGAATTTGAAAAATCTCTTCACGGGATGGAAGGATCCCGATCTCACCGAGGTCGGGATTGCCGAGGCCAAGGATGCCGGCCGCAAGTTGAAGGCGCAGGGTTTTGAGTTCGACATCGCCTTCACCTCGGTGCTCAAGCGCGCGCAGCACACGCTCGACCTGACGCTCGCCGAGCTCGGGCAGACCGGCATTCCGATCAGGCGCGACCTCGCGCTCAACGAACGCGATTACGGCGATCTCTCGGGCCTGAACAAGGACGACGCCCGCAAGAAGTGGGGCGAGGAGCAGGTCCATATCTGGCGGCGTTCCTACGACGTGCCGCCGCCCGGCGGCGAAAGCCTGAAGGATACGCTGGCGCGGACGCTGCCCTATTACGTGCAGGAGATTCAGCCCTGCGTGCTGCGCGGCGAGCGCACGCTGGTCGCCGCCCACGGCAATTCGCTGCGCGCGCTGATCATGGTGCTGGAAAAACTGTCGCCGAAGCAAATTCTGGCGCGCGAACTCGCCACCGGCGTGCCGATCATCTATCGGCTGAATGCGGATTCCACGGTGGCTTCCAAGCTCGATCTGGCGGCGTGATTCGTAGGGTGGGCAAAGGCGCACTTGCGCCGTGCCCACCATCCCTCGAACAACAAAGCGCTTGCGGTGGGCACGGCGCGAAGAGCGCCTTTGCCCACCCTACGAACTTCTGTCGTCATTCCGGGGCGATGCGAAGCATCGAACCCGGAATCTCGAGATTCCGGGTCTGGTCCTTCGGACCATCCCGGAATGACGATGGATGGTTTTTCTAATGCATCCCGACCTGCCCGGCTTCCCAGCCGAGCATCGCCTGCTTGCGGGTGATGCCCCAGTGGTAGCCGGTCAGCGCGCCGCTCTTGCCGAGTGCACGATGGCAGGGCACCACGAAGGAGACCGGGTTTCTGCCGACCGCCGCACCCACCGCGCGCGAGGCTTTCGGGCTTTTGATCTTGCTTGCGATGTCGGAATAAGACACCGCGCGGCCCATCGGGATCTTCAGCAGCGTCTCCCACACCCGCACCTCGAAATCGGTGCCGATCAGGACCACGCGCAGCGGCTGGTCCGGGCGCCACATCTCCTTGTCGAAGATGCGCTGCGCCAGCGCCGCGGTGCCGTCGCGATCCTCGACATAAGCAGCGCGCGGCCAGCGCCGCTGCATGTCGGCGAGCGCGGCCTGCTCGCCGCCGGGATCGGCAAACGCCAGCCCGGCGAGCCCGCGGCCGCTGGCGATCACGATGGCCGTGCCGAAGGGCGAGGGATGGAAGCCGTAAGCCATGGTCATGCCGGCGCCGCCGTTCTTCCATTCGCCCGGCGACATCGCCTCATGGGTGACGAACAGATCGTGCAGCCGTCCTGGGCCCGACAGCCCGGAGTCGAGCGCTGCGTCGAGCACGCTGGCGGAATCGCGCAATAGGCCCTTGGCGTGGTCGAGCGTCAGCGCCTGCATGAAGGCTTTTGGCGTCAGTCCCGCCCAGCGGCGGAACAGGTGGTGCAGCTCATCCGGCGTCACCGAGGCCGCTTCCGCCATCGCCTCGATGGTCGGCTGCGCGCGCCAGTGCTCGGAGATGAAGGCAATCGCCCGGCGCACCGAATCATAGTCGCGGAGCGCGGCGTTCTGGGGTCCCGGTTTTGAGAGGCGGTGCTCATTCATGGCGAGGTTCATCATGGGTCTGATGTAGGACGAAGCCAGTATCCAAACCACCCGATTTCCGATCAGATTTCATCAGACCGGATTATAGCTCGGGCCGCGCCGGGCGGCCTGGAGTGCAGCCGTCAAGGCCTTGGCAAAGCTCGCTTTTTCGTCAGCGCCCAGAAAACCTGCAATGGCGACGCGGCGGCCTTTGGAGCGCAGATAGAGTTTCTCGACGCCAAATTCGGCATGGGTCTCCTGATCGAGCTGCACCCACAGCGGATTGAATTTGAATTCGACTATATGGCCGCGATGGTTGACTCGGCGCAGCCGCAGTTCCGACGGCGTGATCCGGATTTCCTCGCGCGCCCTGGCGCGGCGGAAATTGATCCGGAAGGCCCAATAGATCGCGAGCACGTCGAGGCCGAAAAAGCCGAACACCGGCCAGGCGCCCATCAATAGAAACGCAATCCCGGTAGCAAAGCTGACCACGCTGAGGAACGCCATCACAAGCAGGAAGCCGGTGCGGTTCAGCGAACGGTGCGGCGTCAGGAGCGCCGAGAAAATCTCCGGCTGGGCGTCCGGATCAAAATCGTTGCCTGCGGTCATGGCGTGTCAGTATACCCGCATCATGGCGAAAATCACCCGCAAGTCCCAGTCGACCGGAAAACCCTCTGCCGCAAAACGCGCCAAAAAATCTCCCAAGCGCGCCGCGACCAAGCCGGCCAAAAAGCCAAAACCGTGGACGCCTGCCGAGGTCCGCGAGGCGTTCAGCCGATTCCGGAAAGCCAATCCGGAACCGAAGGGCGAACTGGAACATCTCAACCCCTATACGCTGCTGGTCGCGGTGGTGCTGTCGGCGCAGGCGACCGATGCCGGCGTCAACAAGGCGACGCGCGCGCTGTTTGCGGTGGCCGATACGCCGCAAAAGATGCTCGCGCTCGGCGAGGACAAGGTGCGCGACTACATCAGGACCATCGGGCTGTACCGCAACAAGGCGAAGAACGTGATCGCGCTGTCGAAAAAGCTGATCGCCGATTTCGGCGGCCAGGTGCCGAAGACGCGCACCGAGATCGAATCGCTGCCGGGCGCCGGGCGCAAGACCGCCAATGTCGTGCTCAACATGGCCTTCGGCGAACGCACCATGGCGGTCGACACCCATGTGTTCCGCGTCGCCAACCGCACCGGGCTCGCGCCCGGCAAGACGCCGCTGGAAGTGGAACTTGGACTGGAGCGCGTGATCCCCCCGGAGTTCATGCTGCATGCGCATCACTGGCTGATCCTGCACGGCCGCTACACCTGTCTGGCGCGAAAACCGCGCTGCGAGGTATGCCTGATCAACGATCTCTGCCGCTGGCCGGAAAAGACGGTTTAGTTTTTGGGCGTGCGCCCACCAGCCGATAGGAGGCCACGCATTTGCACCTAACGTCTCGGACGCCGCGAGCTTGTCTGCGATCAAAGCCGGACATAGGGTTGCGCGCCAAGGTCCGGAACAAGGACCGAAAAAATTTGCCGGGAGGAATGCCGTGCGATACCCGTCTGCGCTTGTCTCGTCTCTCGTCATCTTTTTCCTCGCGGCGCCCGCCGCGCTTGCACAGGTCTCCGACGATGTCGTCCGAATCGGCGTCCTCAACGACCAATCCAGTCTGTATGCCGATGCCGGAGGTCCGGGTTCGGTGGTCGCAGCCAGGATGGCGGTCGAGGATGCCGGCGGCAGCGTGTTGGGCAAGCCCGTCGAGATCGTGTTCGCCGACCACCAGAACAAGGCCGACATCGGGGCCACCATCGCGCGCCAATGGTTCGAGGTCGGCAAGGTGGACATGGCGATCGGATTCGACAATTCCGCGGTGGCGCTCGCGGTCGAGCAGCTGGCCGCGGAGAAAAACCGGATCGCGATTGCGGGGGCGGTCGGCAGTACCGCGTTTACCGGCAAGGCATGCACGCCGACCGAAGCGTCCTGGATTTACGACAGCTACGCGCTGACCACGAGCTTGGCCAAATCCATCGTGGCGGAAGGACGCGACACCTGGTTCTTCATCACGGTCGACTATGCCTTCGGCCATTCGCTGGAAGCCGACGCGACCGCGGCCGTTCAGGCCGCCGGCGGCAAGGTGCTCGGCAGCGTGCGCCATCCGCTGAACACGTCCGATTTCAGCTCCTATTTGCTGCAGGCGCAGGCATCGGGTGCCAAGGTGGTGGCCTTCGCCAATGGCGGCGGCGACATGGTCAACGCCACCAAGCAGGCGAACGAGTTCGGGCTGACGAAAACCCAGACCATGGTTTCGCTGCTGGTGACCATTGCCGATGTCCACAGCATGGAGCTTAAGGCAGCCCAGGGACTGAAATTCGTCACCGCGTTCTACTGGGATCGCAACGAGGAAACCCGCGCCTGGTCAAAACGCTTCTTCGAGCGCCAGGGCCGGATGCCGACGATGGGGCAGGCCGCCGTCTATTCGGCCGTCCGCCATTACCTTCTTGCCATTGCCGCGGCCGGCACCGACGAGGCCAAGGCGGTGATGGCCAAGATGCGCGAGATACCGGTGAACGATTTCTACGCCCGCAACGGCCACCTCCGCGAAGACGGCAGGATGGTCCACGACATGTATTTTGCGGAAGTGAAGAAACCGTCCGAATCCAGCAAGCCGTGGGATTACGACAAGATCCTGGGCGTGATCCCCGGCGATCAGGCGTTCCGTCCGCTCGCGGAGAGCGGTTGCCCGCTGGTCGCGCACTGAGTGCGATATCAAGACGCGCTAAGATGCGCTGTAAGTCTGCATCGTCGATGATCTCCGCCGCTGGCCGGAAAAGACGGTATGAGTGACGTCACGGCTTACTCCGCCGTCATCCTGAGGTGCGAGCGCAGCGAGCCTCGAAGGATGTGTTGTGGCCCATCCTTCGAGGCCCGCGCGTTGCGCGGGCACCTCAGGATGACGGTGCCGTTGCTGCCTGCGGTGTCGTTGCTGCCTAAGCCACCGGCACGCTCGTCTTCCGCCGCGGCTCGATCAGTTCCGGCCGTGACCCGGAGAGCCGCTTGTGCATGTGAACCATGAAGGCCATGCCGAACAGCGGCGTTGCCAGGTTGAGAAGCGGGATCGACACGAAGGCTGCGATGATCAGCCCGGCGGTGAAGATCACCGCCGCATTTTCCTTGCGCATCGCCTTGGCTTCCGCCGGCGGGCGGAAGCGCATCGCGGCGAGCTCGAAATATTCACGTCCCAATAGCCACGCGGTGGCAATGAAGAAGCCGAGGAAGCCGATGCCGGCGAACAACACGAAGGGCAGCGCGATCAGATAGACCAGGATCGTCAGAGCTGCGGTCTTTATGCCCTCGGTCATTGCGATGCCGAACGGCAGCGCGGTGCCCGGGCGCTCGGCCGGATAATATTCTGTTTCGACATGGTCTGCGACCTCGTCGACGAACAGGCTCGCCACCAGCGAGGTGATCGCGGGCATCAGGAACACCGCGCCGAAGACCACGCCGAGGCCGGCGGCGATCGACACGATCCAGGCCAGCACATTGAGCGGCGTCTGAAAACCCGGACCCAGCATCGCCGCGAGCCAGCCTTCGCCCGAGGTTGCGAGCCAGCTCAACAGCCGTTGCAGGCCGATCGCCAGCACCGTGATCAACACCAGCGCCAGCCCGATCGAGCGCCACAGGATGGAACGCATCGGCGGCGACAGGATTTGCGAAAGCGCCTTGACGGCGGCGTCCAGCATGATGGTCCTATCCTCTGAGAAACCCTCGCGAGAGGTAGCCATGCGCACCCGCTTCGGCTCGCTACCTTCGGGCTCACGCTCGTCGTGAATCTGACGGCAGCAATCATAGCAGGATACCTTCTGGCAGCCGTGTTCGCAATATTCGACCGTGCGAGCCCGAAGGAGGATGACTGATCATCCGGGAATGACGAACGGCCTGAAATAAGGTTCCTCATTCGCGAAGCTAAGCGACGACTCGATGGCTTCTTCCCAAAGATCGTCGGTCGCAACGCCATTGGCTTCCAGTCTTTGCACAAGCGCGCTCACGGCAGCGGCCGATGCATCCGCAAGTCTGTCAATTCCGGAAGCTCGGCTGCCCATCGTATTCATGAACGGCCGCAGCGCCTCGACCGCTTCAGCGGGCGAGAGGCTGCGAGCCCCATGAAGGATATGAAGAACACCGTTGACCAGTTGCGGCAACTGCGCGTCACCGTCTGGCCGTGCATTGGCACGCAAGGCTTCTCCAATCGCTTCATGAGCCTGATTGATAGCCGCCGCTCGACTCACCGCTTCGCCGCTGATTCTGACCCTATCTTCGTTGCCGATCAAAATCCGCCAATGCCATGAAGAACCTCCGGCTGACTCGATTGCAGTGTACTCGACGCCACAATAATTCATGACTACTGTCTCCTTCGCCTGTGACTTTGCAATGTCGCTCGTGAAAACGGGCTCTACTCGCGTTCTTTGATTTGAGGCTTGTCGCGAAGGACTGCGTCCAGCAGTGAACGGTGAACTTCAATTTTCCCGTTGTAGCTGATCAGGCCTTTTTTGCGGAAGTTGTTCATAAAGAAACTTACCCGAGATCGAGTCGTACCGATCATTTCGGCCAATGTTGCCTGACTGAGGGTGACCGGTACAGGGTGAGGGCTGCCCTCTTTTCCGAACTCCGCAAGAAGCAAGAGAAGGCGAGCGAGCCGTCTTTCGCTCGAATTGAAAAGTTGGTCGATCAAATCGTCTTCGATACGACTATTGCGGGACAATAGAAATGCCACAAAGAACGCGGAAAAGGTTGGTTCCGCATCGAGTGTCGCAATCATGGTAGCTTTTGATATCGATGTGAGTAGACATTCCTCCATCGCATGAGCTGTCGCAGTTCGCAGCTCTGCTCCGTCAAGACATACTTCACCAAAAAACTGCCCTGGCGTTAGAATCCCGATGACTGCTTCTTTGCCGTGATCGGACAATACCGTGACCTTGACTCGTCCTTTCTGGATGTAAAAGACGGTCCGAGCGGTCTCCCCCTGGGAGAAAATTGTCTCGTTTTTCTGATAATTCCTTGTCACTCTTCCTGTGCCTGCTTGGCCCAGAAACACCATGGGATTAAATGACGAACTCGATGGTTGATTGTGAGGCGAAGTCACGGTGTCGGTCCCTGATTAGGCGGGAGCACAACACTCTCAGTCACCGGTAAAAGCTGAGGACGGCGCGATGATATGCCTTAACAGACAAGCAGGTGATAAGTTCCACTGCTGCCGGTTGAAGAGAGCTGGCGCCCAAAAAAGCAACTGGTCCAGCTGTCAAATCAGGGCCGGCTCGCGTAATAGCGTGCAGCCTCGTCGATCTCGCTGCCCGTCATCTGCCGCGCGATGTTTCGCATCTGCTCGCTGATATCGTTGCGCCGCGTGCCGGTCGCGAAGGCCTGGAGCTGCGCCTTGATATAGACGGCGGACTGCCCGTCGAGCCAGGGCGCGCCGAGCTTGGCGTCGTTGATCCCGTGGCAGGAAGAGCAGGCCGGAACGTTACGCATCGGCGCGCCGGGGGCAACGATCTGCGGAGCGATCGCGACCGGGTCGGGATGGGATCCGGGCTGACGCGGCAGATAGGAATAATAGGCGGCGAGATCGAGCATGTCCTGTTCGCCGAGTTTGACCGCGAACGGCCCCATGATGACGTTCGTCCTTGCCCCAGCCTTGAAATCCCGCAGCTGCTTATAGATAGCCGCGGCCGGTTGGCCTTCAAGATTTGGCGTATCGACTTGGCCTTGCCGGTTCGATCCATGGCAGATCGCGCATTGCATCGCGAGCGTGGCACCCCTGCCGACCGAACGCGCGTCGGGCGCGCCGAACATCTGCGAATTCATGACGACATTCGAGGTGACGACAGGCGGCTTCGGCGTCGGCGAGTCGGAGGTCACACGCGGAACGCCGGCTGCGCTGCAGATGGCGTCCCACAGGCCCGCGAACGGCGCATTTGTCGTGGCATACGGCAGGATGACAAACCCGGCGACGAGAGAAAGCACCACCATCGCACCGGCGATGCCAATGGCGGCGCCGAACCATGGGTTCTTGAAAGTGAAAAGCCGTTCCGTGCTCATCGGGTGGCTCCGACATAGACGGCAGGAACGGCGTTGCCACTCAGCGCCAGCAACTGTGCGATTGGATATCCGTAATTGACGACGGTCAGGCCGATCATCAGCGTCAGCCAAAGCGCAAAGCCATTGAGCGCAACGGGCACGCGTGCGGGCTGATGGACGGCGACGCTGAAACGATAAATGCCCGGATCTGATTGCGGTGCCCGATGGCCGCGAATGAGGACGGCAAAGAACAAGCCGGCCGAAATCAGCAACAGCAGCCCGCCGAACACCGAGATCGAAACCGAAAGCGCCTCCGGCGCGATGGCCGGATTGCCGTAGTCATAGGATGCCATGCGGCGCGGCATGCCGAGAATGCCGACATAGTGCCACGGAAACGTGGTCACGATCATGCCGACGAACCACAGCCACAACTGCGCCTTCATCAGGCCGATGCTGTTCAGCGCGCGTCCGGTCAAATGCGGCCAGAGGTCGTAGGCGATCGCGAAATACATGATGACGATCGCGCCGGCGAAGATCAGGTGGAAGTGCCCGGTGATCCATTGGGTGTTGTGGATGCTGGCGTCAAGCTGGTAGCTCATGTTGATCAGGCCGCCGGCGCCGCCGAATCCCAGCATCACGAACGAGAAGGTAACCGCCAGCATCATCGGGTTGCCCCACGGCAGCGCGGCGACCCAGCCAAACGGGCCCTTGCCGCCGCGCAGCCGGCCGGCGAGTTCGGCGGACGCGCAGATTGTGAAGATCGTCACCAGCGTGGGCAGCGCCACCAGCGCCGTGAAGACCGATTGAATGAACTTGAAGCCGGCGCCGACTTGTGGATCAGCAAACAGATGATGCACGCCGATCGGCATCGCCACCACGACGAACAGGATGAAGGCGATGCGGGCCATGGCGTCGCTATACAGGCGCCCGCCAATGGCGCGGGGAAAGATCGTGTAGTAGGCGATATAGGTCGGCATTAGCCAGAAATAGACGATGGCGTGCAGCGTCCAGGAGAAGAATACGCGCGACAGGCCGGCATCGATCGTGGCCTTAAGGCCGAGCGCCACGGGAAGGATCAGGACGATCACCTCGATCGCCGCGCCGACCGCGGTCCAGCCCCACAGATAAGCGCCGGCGACGTTGGCGAACATCGCGAGCGGGACCGGCTTGCCGGGATTGTCGCGTTTCCATGCCGCCATATTGATCGACATCAGCGCGACCCAGATCCAGGACCCGACAACCACTAGCACGACGCCGATGTAAAAGAACGGATTGGCGATCATCGGCGGATAGAAGGTGTAGAGGATCGAAGCGAGACCCAGCGACACCGGGATCATCGCGGTGACGGCGCCAATCGCGACCAGCGCGAGACCGGTCCAGGCCCAGCGTCTGCCGATCAGCGGTTTCTGCAAGGCGAATTCGGTGATGGCATAGCCGAATCCCATCGCGATCAGGGTGGGGAACACGTATCCCATCGCCGATCCGTGCGCCGTTACCGAGCGGTAATAGAGTTCGGAGTTGTTGATCCACGGGTTCAGCGGGCTGCGGGCGAACATCTGCCATTCGCCTAGCAGCAGTGCGAGGCCAAACACCGCGAAGGCCAGCCAGAAATGCGCGAGCACGAGCCGCTTGCTATTCAACACAGGTCAGCCTCCCCTTGTCGGCTGCCATCTTGAAGAACGTGGCCTTCTCGATCACCTTGACCTTGGCCCACATGCCTTCATGGCCCATGCCGCAGAACTCCTGACAGGGCATGGGATGTTCGCCCGGCGTGTCGAATTTTGCCGGCAGTACCGATATGTAGCCCGGCACCAGCATCGTATTGATATTGGTGTGATCGATCAGGAAGCCGTGGACGACGTCGGCGCTCGTGGCCCTGAAGCTGATGGGTGTGCCGGTGGGCACAAGAATGCATTGCGGCGTGAATGAAAACTGCTGGCCGACGGCACGGACCGTTACGGAGCCGTCGGCCTCGACGGCGCTGCCGAGATTGCTCTCGATGAATTCGCCAGAAATGTGCAAGGTCTGCGGATTGGCCGTTTCCACCCGGGCCTGCGGCATTGTCGCCCGATGGATACCGGCGAAGATCGCCATCCCGACCAGCAGGCCGACGATTCCGGCCGACATGATGGTCCATCGCCGTTCGGTGCGGGCCGCGACAAGGGCGCCTTCGTCGTGATCGGAGGCGGAGGTCATTGCACCGAACCCCGTGGCAGGAACACCATGAAATAGAAAGCAAACCAAAGGGCGACCACGATCGCGGTCGCAATGCCTGCGATCACGATGGCGCCTCTCGGACCCGACCGCACGATCTCGTCGATCCTGGCGTCCTCGGTTTCAGGTGACGATGGGGCATCCTCGGATATGATCATGATGTCCTCACTGCAGCGGTGCCGAGCGCAGCGCGTTGGCTTCGCGCGCGGAAACCGCGGCTCCATGGTTGCCCCAGGAAACACGGATATAGGTCACGACGGCTGCAACTTCGTCATCCGAGAGCGACTGGGCGAAAGGCGGCATGCCATGAGGCATCGGGTTGCCGGCCGTGCCCGGCGGATAACCGCCATTGAGGACCATCCGCACCGGATTGACCGCCGAGGACATCTGGATCGATTGATTGCCGGCGAGCGGCGGATAGTGCGGCAGTTTGCCGAACCCCTTTTCACCGTGACAGCTGGCGCATTTGTCGGCGTAGACGGTCTGACCCAGCCGCAGCAAGAGGCTGCTTTCCTCCGCGGATGTCGTGGCGCGCGGCGCGTCCGGCACCGAATGCTCGGCAAGACTCTTGAGATAGACGGCCATCGCGCGCGTGTCGGCTTCCGTCATGTATTGCAGGCTGTTGTAGGTGACATCGGCCATCGGACCGTAGACGGCGCCGCGGTTCGAAATTCCCGTCCGCAGCAGATTGGAAATGTCATCGATGCTCCAGTCACCGAGACCGCCTTCCTTGCTGGACGTCAGCGACGGCGCGTACCAGTTCTGCATTGGGATCAGCCCGCCCTCGAAGGCCGCCGATTCCGAACTGCCGCCGAGCGCGTTGATCGCGCTGTGGCACATCGCGCAGTGGCCGAGGCCCTGCACCAGATAGGCGCCGCGATTCCACTCGTCGGACCTGGTCGAATCCGGTCTGTATTCGCCTTCGGTGAAGAACAGCGTCCGCCAGCCGATGATGAGGGAGCGGTTGTTGTAGGGAAACTTCAACTCATGCGGCTTGTTCGGAAGTTTCACCGGCGGAACGGACTGCATGAACGCGAAGATCGCATCGCTGTCGGCGCGCGTGATCTTGGTGTAGGAGCCGAACGGCATCGCGGGATACAGCAGGCCGCCATCCGGAGAGCGCCCGGTGTGCATCATCGAATAGAACTGGTCGGCGGTCCATTTGCCGATGCCGGTGTCGGGATCGGGTGTCACATTCGAGGTGTAGAGCGTGCCGAACGGCGTCGGCATGGCGCGGCCGCCTGCGAACAGCTTGCCGCCCGGCGCCGTATGGCAGGCGACACAGTCGCCGGCTTGGGCGAGATATTCTCCGCGTGCGACGATGGCCGACTTGTCCACGGTCGCGGTTTGGCTCTGGGCCGATGCGGGAGGCGCGGCCAACATGAATAGCGCGAGCGATCCGACCGCAGCCGTATAAATGTGCTTCAGGAAGTGCGGCGTTGTCATGGCTCGCCCCTCAGTTCGGTTCGCTGCCGCACGACAGCGGCATCGGCAATGAGCCATGCGGCACCGGTGCGGGGTTTGCGGCCATCGGGCGCGACGAAAGCCACGCGGTCAGCGCCTTGACGTCATCCTCGGTCAGATGTCCGGCAACGATCTGCATGCAATCCGGAGCCGCCGCGGTACGTGTGCCGTAGCGCCATGCGCCGAGTTGCGCACTGATGTAGTTGGTGCGAAGTCCGAGCAATCCGGGGATCGCCGGCTCCATGCCGGTAAAGGACGGACCGTGGCAATTTGCGCAGGCGGGAATCTCATGGGCGGGATCGCCCTTCGTCGCCAGCATTTCGCCGCGGGCCAGGATGGCGCTGCTCACCGTCGGCGTCGCGGGTAACGGGAACGGGGGCTGCTCCGAAGCGAAATAGTCCGCCATCGCCTTGAGGTAGGGGTCGGGCAGGAATTCGAGAAGGTAATTCATTGGCGGGTATTTGCGCCGCCCGTCGCGAAACGCGATCAATTGATTGTAGAGGTAGCCCGCCGGCTTGCCGGCAAGTCTCGGGAAATAATCGTCGTTGGTACCCTGTCCCTTGTCGCCGTGGCAGGAGGCGCAGGCCAGCACGCGGGCGGCCATGGTGTCCGGTGCCCGCTCGGCCGATTGCGCGTGCGCGCTACCGTAAGAAACGGCGAACAGGATCGTGGAAAGCAGCGACAATTGAAAACGAGTCGTCACGGGTGTTATCTCCTGCTGGACGACTCATAGAGGCTAACGCGTAGCTCACATCCTGGCGGCAGATGTCACCTACACGGATGATGGTGAACGCTACCGCCGATGCCGGACTGAGGAGTGAGCAATATTGCTCACATTGCGCGCGTTGTTCGGACCGGAGCGTTGAGGACCTTATCACCGGCTTTGGCGTTGACATCAAGCAATCCGGCTTTGCCTGCGAATCCCCCACGCCTTGAAGCAGCTCAATCCCGTTCAGGAGATCGTAAAATGCGCGCGCATCAGATCATGACACGGCAGGTCATCACCGTCGCCAGCGGTGCTGCTGTCCTCGAAGCAGCCAACACCATGCTGCAGAATCACATCAGCGGACTTCCGGTCCTCGACGAAGCCGGAAAGCTGGTCGGCATTGTTTCGCAAGGCGATTTCATCCGGCGCGCGGAGATCGGAACCCAGCGAAAGCGCGGCCGCTGGCTGAAATTCCTGCTCGGCCCGGGCAAGGCAGCATCCGACTTCGTGCGCGAACGGGGCCGCAAGGTCGCCGAGATCATGACGGCGGATCCCTGCACCGTGACAGAGGATGCGACGCTCGAAGCCATTGTCGAACTGATGGAGCGCAACAACGTCAAACGGTTGCCGGTCGTGCGCGGAGACAGGCTGGTCGGCATCGTGACCCGCACCAATCTGCTTTCTGCCGTTGCCGGATTGGCTCGCGACGTCCCGGATCCGACGGCCGACGACGACCATATTCGCAGCCGTATCATCGCATCCATCGAGAAGGCCGACTGGGCGCCGTTCGGGCTCGGCGTCATTGTGCTCAACGGCGTCGTTCATCTCAGCGGCGTGATCACCAATGAAAACTCCAGGCAGGCCGCCATCGTCGCGGCGGAGAATGTTTCCGGGGTCAGTCAGGTTCACGATCACCTGTGCTGGGTCGAGCCGATGTCGGGAATGTACCTGAACTCCACGGAAGACGAGGATCTGCTGCCGGCGCATTGATTTTCTGCGCCTGTCCTCGAGGCGCACGAGGCGCAATAGTGCTGCCAATGTCGGCTTTGGTGCAGGAATGCCAATTGTTCGATCGACCTATCTGAAGTGGCAACGGCATCTTGTTCTCGGGGATGGCTGGCAGATATTTGCCCGGCCGATCAGACCGGATGACGAGTTTCTGATTCGCGACCTCCTAGGCCACGTGACCAAGGAAGATTTGCGGCTTCGGTTCTTCGATTCCATCAAGGAATTCTCGCATCCGTTCATAGCCAAGCTGACGCAGCTCGACTATGCGCGTGCGATGGCGCTTGTCGCCATCGATGAAGCCAGTAGCGAGATGCTCGGCGTGGTCTGGCTCTACTCCGACCTGAATGGCGAGAGCGGCGAGTACGCGATCCTGCTGAGATCGGACATGAAGGGCAGAGGCCTGGGCTGGGTCCTGATGCAATTGATGATCGAATACGCAAAATCCGTCGGCCTGAAACGGATAGACGGCCAGATTCTGCAGGAAAACTCCGTCATGCTGAAAATGTGCCGGGAATTGGGGTTCAAGGTCGCGACGGATGCCAGGGATCGCGGCGTATGCGATGTCACTCTCGTGCTCGCCTCAAACGCGCCGGCTTGACCGAGGGCCGTCGCGACGCCCTCTGTGTTGTGTTCGAGCGGAGCACGGTTATATTTGGCAGGTAGCGCTCGGACGCGCTAGTTTGCCCTGCCACGCGACGTCCAGGGAACTCCGGAGAGACACCAGAAATGAGCACGCAGGAGCTGCCGCTATCGGGGGTCCGGGTCGTCGAGATGACCCACATGGTGATGGGGCCGACCTGCGGCATGATCCTGGCGCAGCTGGGCGCCGAGGTCATCAAGGTCGAGCCGCCCTCAGGCGACAAGACGCGTGATCTAGGGGGCATGGGAACCGCGTTCTTCCCGCTGTTCAACCGCGGCAAGCGCAGCGTCTTGCTGGATTTCACCAAGCCCGACGATCGCGCCACCATGGACCGGCTGCTTGCGAGCGCCGATGTGTTTCTGGAGAATTTTCGCGACGGGCAATTGGAAAAGCAGGGGTTGGGCGCCGACGAGTTGCGCCGCCGGCATCCGCATCTGATCGTTTGCGGCCACAAGGGTTTTCTGTCCGGCCCCTACGAGCATCGGCCGGCGCTGGACGAGGTCGTGCAGATGATGTCGGGGCTCGCCGCGATGACCGGCACGCAGGAAAAGCCGCAGCGCGTCGGCTCCTCGGCCAACGACATCATGGGCGGCATGTTCGGCGTGATCTCTATTCTGGCCGCGCTCTACCAGAAGCGCGGGGCCAAGGCAGCGGACAAGACAGGTGCCGACATCCGTATCGGCCTGTTCGAGAACTGCCTCTTTCTCGTCGCCCAGCACATGGTCGAATTCGAGATGACCGGCAACCGGCCGCGCTCGATGCCCGAGCGCGAGCATGCCTGGCCGATCTACGATATCTTCGAGACGCAAGGCGGCGAGCGCATCTTCATCGGCGTCGTCACCGAAGGCCATTGGCAGAGCTTTTGCCGGGAATTCGGCATGCAGGAATTTCTCGACGATCCGGGCTTGCGCACCACCACCGATCGCATTTTGGCGCGGTCAAAAATCCTTCCGCGTGTGGCCGAGATCATCAGGGGATGGAATGCGGCCGAACTTTCCGCGGTGCTCGACCGGCTCAACATCTGCTTTTCGCCGATCAATCGCCCCGAGGATCTGTTCGACGATCCGCACGTGCTGCGTCCCGGCGGCCTCGTCAACAACTTCGACGCCAATGGCGCGCCGTTCCGCGTGCCCGCGCTTCCGATCGAGTGGAACGGCGCCAATATCGGCGAAGGACTGAAGGTCCCCGTGCTCGGCGCCGACACGGAAGCCGTCCGCGCCGAACTCAAGGCCGAAGAATTTCCCGCAACCGCCAAAACCGCAGCGAGGCTCGCATGACCCGCATTCAAGACGTCTATCCCGACAACCGCGTCAGCCTGCGCGAGGTTGGCTTGCGCGACGGCCTGCAGCTGGTGAAGAAATTCCCGTCAACGGCCGGGAAGCAGCGCTGGATGCGCGACGAATACGGCGCCGGGGTGCGGCATTTCGAGGTCGGCTCCTTCCTGCCCGCCAATACTTTCCCGCAATTCGTGGACGTGCGCGAGATCGTCAAGACGATCGCCTCGCTGCCGGGTGGGCATGGCATTGCGCTCACGCTCAACGAGCGCGGCGTCAACGAAGCGTTGGCCTCGGGCGTTGCCGAAATCGCAACGGTGGTCTCCGCCACCGAAGAGCATAGCCAGGCCAATGCACGACGGTCGCGCGAGCAGGCGATCGCCAACGTCAAACGGCTTTGCGATTTGCGCGATGCGAGCCCGCACAGGCCGATCGTCAATGCCGCGATCTCGATGGCGCTGGGCTGTTCGATCACGGGCGCGGTCGATCCGAAGGAAGTATTGATGCTCGTTGAAAAATGTCTCGAGGCCGGCGTCGACTTCGTCGGCATCGCCGATACCGTCGGCTATGCCGGCCCGAAGCAAGTCGGAGACTTGACCAGGGCGGTCGTCAAAATGAGCGGCAACAAGCCGGTCTGCGTTCACCTGCACGATACCAGAGGCATGGGCATCGCCAATGCGTCGACGGCGCTGGATGCCGGCGCACGCATCCTCGATGGCTCGCTCGGCGGGCTCGGTGGTTGCCCGTTTGCGCCGGGCGCCACCGGCAATGTGGTGTTCGAGGATCTGGTGTTCCTGTGCGAGAGCAAGGGCTTCGCCACCGGCATCGATATCGAGAAGCTGATTTCGGTGCGCGGCATCCTGCGCGCGGAAATGCCCGGCGAGACGCTTTATGGCGGGCTCGCCCGCGCCGGCCTGCCGGACCGCAAGACCAGCGTGGCGGCCTGATAACAGGAAGCGCTACTACGCCGCGAGTTCCTCCGAGCGCGGCGGGTCGCGGCGCTCCGGATCGGCTTCGCCGGCCGGCCTCATTTCCGCAGCCGCAGCCGGCGTTTCTTGGTCAATCTCTTCAGGAACAAGCGGCGGCGCGTCGATCGTTTCTGGAAACGGGCCGAATTCGCCCGCTACCTCCCGGAGCGGCTTCTGCTTGTCGGCCCAATGCAAGGTGGTGTAGTCGAAGCCGTGCACGATGGTGGGTTTGACGATTTCGAAATAGGGCGAGATGTCGAAGTCGCGCGGCATGTAGAGCGAGGAATCGCGGATGTGCAGGATCTCGCGCCGGGCCTGCCTGGAGCCGGCGCGCGTGATCTTCGGCAGGATCGGATAGCGCACGGCGTCGAAGGCCTGCGCGATCAGCGCCGAGCAGATGATCTTGGTGGGGTCGCCGGAGCCGAATGCGATCATGCGACGCCGCCAGCGCTGCGGGATCGGCAGCGGGATCAGAAAGCGCATCAGATCGAGGATGTTCTTGGTGTCGTAGCCGAAGCCGATCCGGTTGATGGCGTAGCGGCACACCGTGTAGCGGTCCTCGTAGGACAGTCCGACCGGGCGGCACAGCCTGGTGTGATAGGGGAAATATTTCGACAGCGGCGCCGACGTCACGCCCTCGCCGATATTGGCCTCGATCAGCACATGCGGCTCGCCGTCGGGCTCTTCCGCGCCGTCGATCGGGCCGACATAAAGCGCGGCATGCGACCAGGTCGACTGCGTCAGATATTTGATGATGCCGGACACCCGGTTGTTGCCCTCGACCAGCAGGACGTCGCCCTGCTCGATGACGCCCCGTAGATGTTCGGGATCGCTCGGAGTGAACGGCTCATAGCCCGGGAGTTCCTTCGAAAGGTAGTCCGCGATCAGCTTGCCGACGGTATCGAGCACCACGCCCACGATGAATTCCCCCCACCGGGCCTTTCCGGCCGCTTGTTCTGCTTCCTTATCATGGTCGAAAGCCGTTGCAATTTAGTTCATGCAACGGCCGGATCAATCATGATTGATTCACCATGACAGTTGCCGCCCGGGTGCGGATGCGGCAAGTTCGCGGGACGTTCTCCCGTTTTTAAAAGTTCCGGAAACCATGACATGACAATGACGCGCCGCGACTTTCTCATCGCGTCCGCGGCCCTTGCCGGAACGCCGGCACTCACCGGCCGCGCCGCAGCAGCGCCCCTGCCCCGCGAGGCTGACATTGTCGTGATCGGCGCCGGCGCCGCCGGCATCGCCGCGGCGCGGCGCATCGCGGCCGCCAACCGCAAGGTGATCGTGGTGGAGGCCGCAAGCCAGATCGGCGGCCGCTGCATCACCGACAGCACAACCTTCGATGTCCCGTTCGACCGCGGCGCACGCTGGATGCACAATCCCGACACCAACCCCATGATCAAGCTCGCCCGCGCCGCCGGGCTGGACATATCGTCGTCGCCGCTGGGGCAGAAAATCCGCATCGGCCGCCGCAACGCACGCGCCGGCGAAACCGAGGAATTTTTGGCCGCCCTGGTGCGTGCCAACCGCGCCATCGACGACGCCTCGCGCGGCAAGGCCGATGTCTCCTGCGCCTCAGCCCTGCCGAAGGATCTCGGCGACTGGGCCGGGACGGCGGAATTCGTGCTCGGCGCCAATTTCACGGGCAAGGACCTCAAGGACGTCTCGGTCGTCGACAAGGCCCGCGCCCAGGAGCGCAATGCGGCGATCGCCTGCCGCCAGGGGCTGGGCACGCTGATCGCGAAACTCGGCGAGCAGGTGCCGGTTTCGCTATCGACCCCGGCAAGCCACATCGCCTGGAGCGGTCGCGACGTCACGGTGGAGACGCCAGGCGGCAAGATCGCCGCGCGCGCCGCAGTCATCACCGTATCCAGCAATGTGCTGGCGGCCGGCAACATCAAATTCACCCCCGACATTCCCAAGCGCCAGCTCGACGCCGCGGCGAAGTTAGGCCTCGGCAGCTATGACCGCATCGTCTTGTCGCTGCCGGGCAATCCGTTGGGGCTATCGCGCGACGACGTCATCATCGAGCAGAGCAATTCGACGCGGACTGCAATGTTGTTCGCCAATCTGGGCGGATCGTCGCTATGCGCGATCGATGTCGCCGGCTCCTTCGGCCGCGATCTCTCGGCCCAGGGCGAGAAGGCGATGGCGGACTTCGCCGTCGAATGGCTGACAAAGCTGTTCGGCAGCGATGCGGCTGCCGCGGTGAAGAAAACCAGCGCGACCCGCTGGAATTCGGCGCCCTATGCGCTGGGCGCGATGTCGGTGGCCGCACCCGGCGGACAACCCTCGCGCAAAATCCTGGCCGAGCCGGTCGGCTGCATGTTCCTCGCCGGCGAAGCCACCCACGAAACCCTGTGGGGCACGGTCGACGGCGCCTGGGATAGCGGCGAGCGCGCCGCCGAAGCAGCATTGCGCCGGATCGGCGCGCTGAGGGATGAAACGGTGGCGGTGCCGGCGCCCCCGCGGGCGCCAAGGCAACGTCGCCGAGCCCCGCCCGCCCGGACCGCGATGCCGGGCGCGCCGATCAATTGACGTCGCGCACAGCGCAAAGAATTGTAGGGTGGGCAAAGCGAAGCGTGCCCACCAGATCATAAAAATGCGAAGATGGTGGGCACGGCGCAAGGGCGCCTTTGCCCACCCTACGATCTTCAATCAGCGCAGCACGCCATCCAGTGCCGGCAGGCCGATGATGACGGCGGCTGCGATCAACACGTAACAGACGGCGCGAAACAGCCGTTCGCTGGCGCGGCCGAACAGTTTTGCGCCGCACCAGACGCCGATGCCGTAAACCGGGCCGATCAGCAGCGAAAGGCGGATCGCATCCGCGGTGAGCAGCCCGCTCACGGCATAACTCACGACCGAAAAGAAATCCGAGGCGCCGAAGAACAACAATATGTTGGCGCGCGCGATACCTGAGACGATCGGACGGCCGAGCCAGTAGCCCACGATCGGTGGTCCGCCGGTCTGCGCCAGGCCGCTGCAAAAGCCGGACAGGCCGCCGATGCCGATCGAAAGCGCCGGAAAATCCTTTCCCCGATAGCGCCAGCCCGAGAGCAACAGCAACAGCAGCGCAAAGACAAAACCCGAGATGATCCAGCGCGTCGTCACCGGATCGAGCCGGCTGAGGAACCAGGTTCCGATGGGCACGCCGACCAGCGCGCCGGCCACCATCACCGCGGTCGCCTTGCGGTCGGCGTGTTTCCACGCATTCGGAAGCAGCGGCGCGGCGGCGACGAAATCGATGATCAGCAACAGCGCCGCGACCAGGCGCGGCGCCGCCAGGCTCGACGCCAACGGCATGAAGATCAGCGCGGAGCCGAAGCCGGAAAATCCCCGCGCCGTCCCCGACACGAAGGCGATCGCGCAGATCGCGATCGCTATGTTGGTGCCGACGTCCGCCGGGATGAGGCCAAAACTCATCCGCGCAATACGCCGCCGGTCTTCCTGCTCACCTCGGCCACGATCTTCGCGGCCACCGCGTCGATCTCCTGGTCGGTCAGGGTTTTTTCACGCGGCTGCATGGTGACGGCAATCGCGATGGATTTCTTGCCGTCCTCGATGCCTTTGCCTTCATAGACGTCGAACACGCCGACTTCCGTGATCAGCTTCTTGTCGACGCCTTGTGCCGCGCGCACGATATCGCCGGCCCTGACGCCGCGATCGACGATGAAGGCGAAATCGCGCGACACCGGTTGGAACGGCGAGAGTTCCAGCACGGGCCTGGCGCGGGTCGGCCGCTGCTTGGCCGCGGGAATGCGGTCGAGGATCACCTCGAACGCGATCATCGGGCCGTCGGCGCGGAGCAGTTCCAGCGCGCGCGGATGCAGCTCGCCGAAATAGCCGAGCACGTTCTGTGGCCCGATCTGGATGGTGCCGGATCTTCCGGGATGCAGCCAGTCCGGGCCGCCGGGCACGACCTGCAGCGCCTGCGTCGGCGCGCCCGCGGCCGACAGCACCGCGAACGCATCGGCCTTGGCGTCGAGCGCGTCGGCCGTGGACGAACCGGACCAGTGCCGACCCATGCCTTGCCGGGATGCGAAGCCGTGGCGGATGCCGGATGCCGCGATCAACTCGTCCTCCGGAGCGTCGCCCACGAAGATCTGTCCGACTTCGAACAATGCCAGATCCGGAAAGCCGCGGTCGATATTGGCCTGGGCCGCGAGGATGAGGCCGGGCAGCAGGCTCGGTCGCATATCGGACATGTCGGCGGCGATCGGATTGGCCAGCGACAGTTCGGGATGACCGAGGCGGTTGGCCTGCGCCTGAACCGGCGGGTCGCGGTCGAACAGCTCGGCCGCGGGCTTCGAAATGAACGACCATGTCACGGCTTCCACCATGCCGCGCGCGGCCAGCGCGCGCTTGGCGCGGCGGGTGCGCAGCTGGATGGCGTTGAGGATCGGCTTGCGCGCCGCCTCGCCGCGCTCGAATGGCGTCATCGGCACCTTGTCGACGCCGACCATGCGCACGATTTCCTCGACGATATCGGCCTTGCCGTGCACATCCGAACGCCACGACGGCACCGCGACTTTCACCACCGGGCCGGGACCGGCCATCATGAAGCCGAGATGGCCGAGGATGAGCTTGATCTGCGGCAGCGGCACGTCGATCCCGGCCAGCCGCTTGACCTCGGTGAGCGGAAAATCGATCACGCGATCGTCGCCGAAGGTTTTTCCGACGACGACATTCGCCGACGGCGTGCCGCCGCACAATTCCATGACGAGTTTCGTGGCCATCTCCAGCCCCGGCACCATGAAGGCGGGATCAACGCCGCGTTCGAATCGATAGCGGGCATCCGAATTGATGCCGAGCTTGCGCCCGGTCTGGGCGATGTTGATCTCGTTCCACAGCGCCGATTCGATCAGCACGTCGGTGGTCTCTTCCGAGCAGCCGGAGGCCTCGCCGCCCATGATGCCGGCGAGCGATTCGACGCCGTGTTCGTCCGCGATCACGCAGACCCCGCTGTCGAGCGTGTAGGTGCGGCCATCGAGCGCCAGCAGCGTCTCGCCCTCTTTCGCGCGGCGGACCGTCAGGTTGCCCTTCACCTTGGCGGCATCGAACACATGCAGCGGCCGGGCGCGGTCATAGGTCATGAAGTTGGTGATATCGACCAGCGCGTTGATCGGCCGCAGGCCGATCGAGGTCAGCCGCCTCGAGAGCCATTCCGGCGACGGACCGTTCTTGACGCCGCGCACCAGCCGCAGCGCGAATCCCGGACACAGCGAGGCATCCTCGACCGCGACCTTCACCGGACAGGGGAATTCGCCCTTGACCGGCTTGATCGCGGGATCCTTGAACTTGCCCATGTCGGCGGCGGCAAGATCGCGCGCGATGCCATGCACGCCGGTGCAGTCCTGCCGGTTCGGCGTCAAATTGATCTCGAACATGGGATCGCCGAGGCCGGCCCATGGCGCGTAGGCCGCGCCAATGGGGGCATCCGCCGGCAGCTCCATGATGCCGTCGTGATCTTCGGAGATCTGCAATTCGGCCGCCGAGCAGAGCATGCCACGGCTTTCGACGCCGCGGATGGTGCCGACGCCGAGCGTGATGTCCTTGCCGGGGATGTAGGTGCCAGGCGCCGAGAAAACGCTGACGAGGTCTGTGCGCGCGTTCGGCGCGCCGCACACCACCTGCACCGGCGCGCCGCCGTCGCCGGTGTCGACCATGCAGACCCGCAGCCGATCCGCGTTCGGATGCTGCTCGGCCGAAATGACGCGGGCGATGATGAACGGCGCCAACGCCTTGGCCTTGTCCTCGATATTCTCGACCTCGAGCCCGATCATGGTGAGCTTGTCGGCCAGTTTTTCAATTGGCTCGTCGGTGTCGAGATGTTGCTTCAGCCAGGTGAGCGTGAATTTCATGATGATCGTTTCCCGGCAGGCGGATTCTTGTCTTCCCTCCCCCGCTTGCGGGGGAGGGTCAGGGTGGGGGCTCGCGCAGCAACGACGGTGGCGAAGGAGAGCAAAGCGGAGCCGGATATCATCTCGCGAGGCTGGCTCATGACATGCGTTCCGCGGGTTCAAGGATCTCAACCAGGCGAAAGCGTTCGCACATCAGCATCATTTCTTCGCTGAACTTTCCCTGCCGTCCGAAATATCTGCGATGCGCGTCGCGCCAGTAAGCGAGGCTGCGGTCGCCCTCGCCCTCTTCATGGGCGAAGGCGGCATCGACTTCACTGTAACGGCGATAGGTCACTTCAAGCGTTTCGATCACGCAGCGCGGCGTTCCGCGTCCGTCGCGCACAATCCAGCGCTCGCCGGCCGTCGAGGTGTTCGGCTCGTCCTCCGTGCTGCAGGTCGCGGTCTTGACGCCCTCGAGCACAAGCTCGAGCAGTTCGTCGGCAAGCGTCGGGCTGTCGCCGAACGCGAACGAGCGCAAACTCCGATATTGTTCGGGGACAGCGTTCTCGCTCACGAACTCAATCCTCCCGCTAACGTCGGCACGTCGAGCGGCTTGAAGCCGTAATGGCTGAGCCAGCGCACGTCGCTCTCGAACAGCTGGCGCAGGTCGGGCATGCCATATTTCAGCATCGCGATGCGGTCGATGCCCATGCCCCAGGCAAAACCTTGATAGACGTCGGGATCGATGCCGCAGGCGCGCAGCACATTCGGGTGCACCATGCCGCAGCCGAGAATCTCCAGCCAGTCCTCACCCTCGCCGAAGCGGATCTCGCCCTTGTCGCGCCGGCACTGGATGTCGACCTCGAGCGACGGCTCGGTGAACGGGAAGAACGACGGCCGAAATCTCATATTGATGTGGTCGACCTCGAAGAACGCCTTGCAGAACTCATGCAGGATCCATTTGAGATGGCCGAGATGCGAGTTCTTGTCGATCACAAGGCCCTCGACCTGGTGGAACTGCGGGGTGTGCGTCGCATCCGAATCGATGCGGTAGGTGCGGCCCGGGCAGATGATGCGGATCGGAGGCTTCTGGGTCAGCATGGTGCGCACCTGCACCGGCGAGGTATGGGTGCGCAACAGTTTTCGCGAACCGTCTTCTTTCGGATTGAAGAAGAAGGTGTCGTGCATCTCCCGCGCCGGATGGCCTTCGGGGAAATTCAGCTTTGTGAAGTTGTAGTCGTCGGTTTCGATGTCCGGACCTTCGGCGACAGCAAATCCCATGTCGGCGAAGATCGCGGTCAGCTCATCCATCACCTGGCTGAGCGGATGAATCCGGCCGGCTTCCGCCGGCGCATCGCGCAGCGGCAGCGTGACGTCGATGGTTTCGGAGGCGGGTAGATTGCTTAGTTTCTCGCCCTTAAGTAGCTCGCGACGCGCCAAAATAGCTTCTTCAATTCGATTCTTGATTTGATTGATATTAGCCCCGAAGTGCCTTCGTTGCTCAGGTGGGATGGTGCCAATCATCCTTGCAATGGTTGTTATTCGGCCACTCTTGCCCAATTCTGAAACGCGGATAACGTCTAGGGTCGCTATATTCTCAGCAGCGGCAACTCTCGCGAGAATGTCGTCGACCGTCCGCGGATCGATGTCGAAGTTCATGTGCCACTCCGGCGATACATGTGGGCCGAGCCCTTCTTGCCGAGCGCCGGGACGTGCACGGCTTCCGGGGCTGCTTCGTCGCTGGCTGCGGCGATGTCGGTGAGGATTTGGGATTCGAGGTTCGCAAGATCGGTCATGGCAATCCCTTTGACTAGGACGCTAAGCCGATGCTCCTAGCCCGTCATGCCCGGGCTTGTCCCGGGCATCCACGTCTTACTTTGCTTGCGAGAAGAAAGGCGTGGATGGCCGGGTCAAGCCCGGCCATGACGACCTCAAAAACCTCGCAGAACGACCGAGGAGCGGCGAACTCACGCCGCCAGCGCCGCCTTGGCCTTTTCGGCGATCGCCTGGAATGCCACCGGCTCGTGGATGGCGAGATCCGACAGCACCTTGCGGTCCACCGTGATGCCCGACTTCGACAGACCGTTGATGAAGACGCTGTAGGTCATGCCGAACGGTCGCACCGCCGCATTGAGCCGCTGGATCCACAGCGCGCGAAAGGTGCGTTTCTTGCGCTTGCGGTCGCGGAAGGCGTATTGCCCGGCTTTCTCGACCGCGGCCTTGGCGGCGCGGATGGTGTTCTTGCGGCGGCCGTAAAAACCCTTGGCGGCCTTGTAGACTTTCTTGTGCTTGGCGTGAGAGGTCACACCGCGTTTGACGCGAGACATGACTGAAATCCTTGATTTCTAATGGGTGACGGATCGCCGCGCGGACGCGGCTCGGCTTAAGATGGACGGCGGGCCCGGCCTGAAGGAATCAGGCGTTAGGCAGGAAATATTTCTTGATGTTGTCGCCGTCGGTCTTGAACAGCACGCGGGTGCCGCGAAGCTGACGTATCTGCTTCTTGGTCCGCTTGATCATGCCGTGGCGCTTGCCGCGCTGGGCGGCCATCACTTTGCCGGTGGCAGTCACCTTGAAGCGCTTTTTGGCGCCCGACTTGGTCTTCAGCTTGGGCATTTGGCTCTCCTGTTGCCACGTAAAAAGCGCGCCCGAAGGGGCGCTTTCTCGGCTAAAATGCTCGTTAGAGCGTTGAAAGTGCTAGGCTATTTCTGAAATGAGATAGCCCGCATGGTCATCGACACGGCAGCCCTTGATCAGCCGGGCGATGAAGGCTGGGCTTATGGCAGACCAAAGCCGAATTGGCAACGATGAACCGAGGAACCGCAATGTTCGACGTATAGGCTGACGCCGCGACCGGCGCAGCCAAAAGCAGGACGAAAATGTCAAATTCAGCCAAACCGATTTCCCTTTTTGCCGATTTCAACCCCTCGCGCGGCCTGCGCTGGGCCGTCGTCGCGGCCACCCTCGCCTCCTTCGTCGCGCCCGCCGCGGCCGAGGCCGGCACCAGGGGCGGCGTCTATGACGGTGTCTGGAACGTGCAGTTTGCCACCCAGGCCGGCAATTGCAGTTCCAACAGCGTCCCCTTCACCGTGGCGGGTACCCGCGTTTCGTCGGCCGGCGGCGGCAAGGTCACCGGCGGCGTCAGCCGCGCCGGCATCGTTTCCGTCAACATATCCGTCGGCGCCTCCAAGGCGAGCGGCAACGGCCGGCTCACCGGAACCGGCGGCGCCGGGCGGTGGAGCGGGATCATCCAGGGCGACCGCTGCAGCGGCACCTGGCAGGCCACGCGGACCTGATGCTGCTCGGCATGAAAATGGCCCGCCAGAGGTTCTGGCGGGCCGTATTCCAAATTCACTAACGCGAATATGTAGGGATCAGCGCGGCGCCAGCACCATCACGACCTGGCGGCCCTCGAAACGCGCGTCCTGCTCGACCTTGGCGAAATCGGCGACGTCGGCCTTGACCTTGTCCAACAGCTTGGTGCCGATTTCCTGGTGGGCCATCTCGCGGCCGCGGTAGCGCAGCGTGATCTTGACCTTGTCGCCTTCTTCGAAGAAACGCTGCATCGCCCGCATCTTCACGTCGTAATCGTGATCGTCGATCATCGGCCGCAGCTTGATCTCCTTGATCTCGACCACCTTCTGTTTCTTGCGCGCCTCGGCGGCTTTTTTCTGCGCCGAATATTTAAACTTCCCGTAGTCCATGATCTTGCAAACGGGAGGATTGGTATTGGGCGAGATCTCGACAAGATCCATGCCGGCTTCCAGCGCCATCTTGATGGCGGCGACAGTCTCGACCGTGCCGTGGTTCGTGCCGTTCTGATCGATCAGCTGAATTGTGGCGTTGCGGATTTCATCGTTGGTGCGCGGCCCGTCTTTGGTGGCAGCGGGCGGGGCTCTGTTGGGACGGCGAATGGGTAACTCTCCATGGTTGTGAACGAAGGTCGTAGTTTGAAGGAATAAGGCCCTGCGGGCAAGCAAACTCGCCATCGCCGTTGCGAAAAGCATCAAATGCGAGGCTTTTGGGTAACGCCGGACAACGCCCGCCGGCACCGAATGTTTCAGGCCAGCCCACATAGGGGGCAAGGCGTTGTTCCGCAAGCAGGATGGGCAACCGGTCTGCATCCGTTGACGGATCGGCCCTGCTCACTCAAACAGCAGCAAACGGAGTGACGATTGCCATGACCGATTCCGCGGCAAACGGGCAGCCGCCCACCTTCATCGAGGTAGGTCAAGGGAACACGGCGCGCCGTATCGCCGTGCGCGCCCGCGAGGGCACTGTCCCCGGGCTGTTCTGGCTCGGCGGTTTCAATTCGGACATGTTGGGCACCAAGGCCTTGGCGCTTGACGCCTGGGCCGCCGAGCAGGGACGCGCCTGCATCCGGTTCGACTATTCCGGCCATGGCGAATCCGGCGGCGCGTTCATCGACGGCACCATCGGACGCTGGCTGGAGGAAAGCACAGCCGTATTCAGACAATTCTGCCGGGGGCCGCAGGTCGTGATCGGCTCGTCGATGGGCGGCTGGATGGCGCTGCTGCTGGCGCGCGAAATGGCTCGATCCGGCGCGGGTCATGCCTCGCTGGCCGGCTTGGTGCTGATCGCGCCGGCGCCGGATTTCACCGAGGCGCTGATGTGGAACGGCTTTTCGCCCGAGATAAAAAAGGAGATCGAGACCAAGGGCGTGTGGCTGCGGCCCTCGCAATATGGCGATGGCGCGCCCTACCCGATCACCCGCGCCTTGATCGAGGAAGGCCGCAACCATCTGTTGCTCGGCAGCGCCATCGAGGTCGGCTGCCCGGTCCGCATCCTGCAGGGTGCGCAGGATCCGGACGTGCCCTGGCAGCATGCCTTCGCGCTGGCGCACCGACTGCCTGCCGATGACGTGGTGCTGACCATGATCCAGGACGGCGATCACCGCCTGTCGCGGCCGCAGGACATCGCGCGTATCATCGCGGCAGTGGCGGAGATCGCACCAGCGGGAGCGAAACCATGAATGTGACGGCCATGCTCCGCCTCTTCTGCGACGCCGTCGAACGCCACGACGGCAAGGCCTTTGCGGCGCTGTTCACGGAGGACGGGGTCTATCACGACGTGTTCTACGGGGCGTTCGAAGGCCGCGCCAAAATCGCGGAGCTGATCGACGACTGGTTTTATCGCACGGCGACCGATTTTCGCTGGGACATGCATGATCCGGTCAGCGACGGCGAGACGCTCTATGCGCTATACCTTCAGCTATCGCTCGATCTTGCCGGAGGCGAAGGGAGCGCGCGTGATGTTCGAGGGCGTTGCCATCATGAAGCTGCGCGACGGCAAGATCGCCAGCTACCGCGAGGTGGCAAACACCGCGACCGGTTTTGTCGACATGAATTTTGCGCCGGCGCGGATCGTGAAAATCGTCGCCAAACAGGGCGCAGCGCTGAAGGCGCGGCCGGAGATGAAGCGGCATCTGGATTGAAGTCCTTCGTCGCAAGCGCTCCTCGCAATGACGGCTTTATCGGTCAGCCCACGGCGGCGGTGGTTTCGCCATCGGCTTGCGCTGCGCCAGCCCAGCGACCGTCGACGTCCCGATCGCGCCCTGTTCGTCATAGAGCCAGCATTCGCCGATCGCGATGCCGTCGGTGGCGTGGTGATTCACCACCTCGAAGCCGATCCATTGGGTCACCGGCAGGCGGTGCAGATAGAGCGTAACGTCACTGTTGATGTAGCCGAGGCCCTGGTCACCAGCGTTGGCAAAGGGGCTGGCGAAATCGGCTGCCACCGCGACCCGGACGAATGGCGTCAGCGGCTCTGCCTCGACGAGGTCGCGCACCTCGCTCATCCACAGCCGGCGCGGACTGAGGCTGCCCATGGCGCCCACGATCGGGCGGGTGGTCCATTTGCCGTTCATGCCGAGCCGCGGGTCGGTCGGCGCCGGAATCTCCGAAGGCGCGGGCACCTCCCAGTTCGGCGGCGACCACACATTGCCTTGCGGGTTCTCGGTCTTGCGCAGCAGCTGGCAGGAGGCGCGCGCCATCGCGACGCCGCCCGAGAGAAAATCGGCCTCGACGACCTTGATGCGCAGGCCGTCGCGGACGACGCGGGTCTTGATCTCGATCGGCGCGAAGCCGGGCAGGCGAAACATGTCCACCGTCAGCCGCGCCGGCACGAAATCATCGGCGCCATGACGCTTTTCGATCTCGAAGGCGAGCAGGCCGATGATGACGCGGCCGTGCAGCGATTTCGGGTCCCACGGGCCGTTCGCGGCCTGTGTCGGGATGAAAGCGTCGCGGTCTCTGGTGAAGAAGGGCTGATCGGTCATGGCGCGGGACCATGACGGAAACTTCGCAACTAAATCAAGGGCGGGCAACGCAGGGCGTCATGCGCCTGTGAATCGCCATTCCGCACGGACGGCTTCGTCCGGCTCGGTATCCAACGCCCTTGCAGCGCGCCGGGAAAATTCTTCCCGCTGCAGCAGTTGCGACAGCGCCCAGACCGCGGCGCCGCGGACCAGCGGGCTTTCGTCACCCAGCAGCCGCTCGGCCTCAACGGCGAGCGCGCGGTCGTTCGAGTTGCCGATCGCGATCAGCACGTTGCGGACGAACCGGTCGCGGCCGATGCGCTTGACCGGCGATTTCGTAAATCGCGCGCGAAATGCCGCGTCATCAAGCCGCGCCAGTTCGTCAAGCGGTGGCGCGCGCAAATTTTCGCGCGCGGCGAGTTTTGTCTCGCGCCCCTGTTGGGCGAACTTGTTCCACGGACATACCGCGAGGCAATCGTCGCAGCCATAGATGCGGTTGCCGATCGCTTTGCGGAATTCGTGCGGGATCGGCCCCTTGTTCTCGATGGTCAGATAGGAAATGCAGCGTCTGGCATCGAGCTTGTAGGGCGCCGGGAACGCCGCGGTCGGACAGATATCGAGGCAGGCCTGGCACGAACCGCAATGATCGGCCTCGGCGTCATCACGCGGCAACTCCAGCGTGGTGAAGATTGCGCCGAGGAACAGCCATGAGCCGAACGGGCGCGAGACGAGGTTGGTGTGCTTGCCCTGCCAGCCGATGCCCGCGGCCTGCGCCAGGGGCTTCTCCATCACCGCGGCGGTGTCGACGAACACTTTTACTTCGCCGCCGGCGGTAGCAATCAGCCATCGCGCCAGCGTCTTCAGCCGCTTCTTTATGAGATCGTGATAATCGTCGCCTTGCGCATAGACCGAGATCGCGCCGCGCGTCCGCTGTTCGAGCACGGCCAGCGGATTTTCGTCGGGCCCGTAATTGACGCCGAGCATGACGATCGACCGCACGTCCGCCCATAGCCGGCGCGGGTCGGTGCGGCGCTCGGGATGGGTGGCGAGCCAGTCCATGTCGCCATGCTCGCCGGCCGCGAGGAAGTCGTGGAAATGCTTTCCGGCGTCGGCGAGCACATCCGGACCGGTGATGCCGACGCAATCGAAGCCGAGCGCGCGGGCTTCGCTTGCTAGACCGCTTCGCAAAGCTCCAGCAGAAGTATTTGGCTTTATGTCCATTGAAGCCAACTCAACATTCCTCGTCATGGCCGGGCGTGTCCCGGCCATCCACGTCTTTGCGCTTCCACGAAGTCAACTAAGACGTGGATGCCCGCGACAAGCGCGGGCATGACGAAAATGTTCAGAAGTCCAGGTCCACATAGGTCCGCGAGGCCGGCACGCCGGCGAGCCATTCGCTCAACAGCGGGCGGAACGAGGGTCTGGATTTCACCCGCGCGTACCAGGCTTTTGCCGCGTCGTCCTCGATCCATGGCACGTCGCCCAGATAATCGATCGCCGAAAGATGCGCCGCGGCGGCGAGGTCCGCATAGGTCAGCCGGTCGCCGGCAAGGTAATTCCGCGTCCGTGCCAGCCAGCCGATATAGGCCAGATGATAGCGCACATTGGCTTTCGCCGCGCGGATCACTTCCGCCGCCGGCGCGCCGCCGCCGTCGCCCTCGCTCATAAAGCGCTTGTAGATGCGCTCGGTGACCAGCGGATGGGAGGCCTCCTCGAAGAATTTCTCGTTGAACCATGCCATCAGCCGGCGCACCTCGATGCGCTCGCCCATCGAAGGCGGCAACAGCCGCCGTTCGCCGAGCTCCGCGCCGTGGGTTTCGTCGAGATATTCGGCGATGATGCCGGCGCCGGGAATCGGGGGCCGGCCTTCCGATATCAGCACCGGCGTGGTGCCTGCGGGATTGAGCGCCAGATACGCCTCGCGCCGCTCCCAGGTCCGCTCCTCCACCAGCCGCACGTCGAGGCCGCATTCGCCGAGCACGAGGCGAATGAAGCGCGAATGCGGGCAGAACGAATGATGAAACAGCGTGAACATGAGCCCCTTGATAGTCTCGCGGTGCTTAAGGAACCCTCACCGCTTCGAGGCGGTGCGGGACCGCAATAGCGCGCCAAACTACCTAAGCGGGCGGGCGAGGCAACCTGTGTTTTCGCGTTTTTTGCGATTGCGGCAAGGTGCCGAATAAGCGAGAAGAACCGCACTTTTCGGCCGATATCGATCAGAACGGACCAGGTCATGATGTCTGATACAATAAGGGCGGTGATTCTCGGCATCATCGAGGGCGTCACCGAATTCCTGCCGGTGTCGTCGACCGGCCACCTCCTGCTCGCGGAACGGTTCTTCAATCTCGGCGAGGGCAGTTTCTGGAACAGTTTTTCGATCCTGATCCAGCTCGGCGCCATCCTCGCGATCGTCGTGATCTATTTCGGCAAATTGTGGCGGGTGGCGCTCGGCATGTTCAGCAACGTCGCGGACCGGCGCTTCGTCATCGGCCTGCTGGTGGCGTTCCTGCCCGCCGCCGTGATCGGCGCCGCCGCCGGCGGCTACATCAAGACATATCTGTTCAATCCATGGGTGGTGTGTTTTTCGCTGATCGTCGGCGGCGCCATCCTGCTGTGGGTCGATCAGCTCGATCTTGATCCGCACGAGCACGATGCGACCGCGTTTCCGCTGCCGATGTATCTGTCGATCGGCTTTGCGCAGTGCCTGGCGATGATTCCCGGCGTGTCGCGCTCCGGCGCCAGCATCGTGGCGGCGATGCTGTTCGGCGCCGACAAGCATGCGGCGGCGGAGTTTTCCTTCTTCCTGGCGATCCCGACCATGGTCGGCGCCTTCGCCTACGAATCCTACAAGAACCGCGCCGAGATGAGCTTCGATCATGCCGGCATCATCGCGATCGGATTCGTGGTGTCGTTCGTGGTTGCGATCGTCGTGGTGAAGACGTTTTTGAGCTACGTCACCCGCCATGGCTTTTCGCTGTTCGCGTGGTGGCGGGTCATCGTCGGCACGCTCGGCCTGGTCGCGCTGGCGATGGGACGGTAAGAGCCCGCCGGAAATTGTAGGGTGGGCAAAGCCAACGGGTCGCGCGAATGCGCGCCCGATGATAAACTCAGCGTGCCCACCACCTTTGCAGCAATTGAAATTGTCATGGTGGGCACAGCGCAAGTGCGCCTTTGCCCACCCTACAAATCTCTCGATGGAGAAGTAATTTTCGTCATTGCGAGCGAAGCGAAGCAATTCATTCTTTCTTCGTGGGGCGAGATGGATTGCTTCGCTGCGCTCGCAATGACGGGAATAACATTTCGCGGCAATCCGCTACGCGCCCTTGTGCTGAAACTGGCCCAGCTTGCGGAAGCGCCAGAGGTATTGCGGGACGATCGCTTCCATCGAATCCGGCACGATGCCCAATGCTTCTAGCGTCCGGCCTTCGGCTTTCGCCGCGTCCGACACCACATTGTCCGAGCGCAACAACTCCACCTGGTCCGGCGTCAGTTTCAGCGGCCCCGGCGCGAACTGCAGCAACAGCGCCTGCAATTTCGCCAGGCCGAACGGCAACGAGACCAGCATGCGCCGGCGTTCCGTCGTGGCGAGGATGATCTCCATGATCTCGCGCATGCTCAGCACCTCGGGCCCGCCGAGCTCGTAGGTCGCGCCCTCCTTGGTCTTGCCGTCGACGGCATCGGCAACCGCGGTCGCGATGTCGCCGACATAGACCGGCTGCATTTTCGTCAGCCCCCCGCCGATCAGCGGCAGCATCGGCGACATCCGCGCCAGCGCCGCAAAACGGTTGCTGAACTGATCCTCGGGCCCGAACACGACCGAAGGCCGCAGGATGTTGGCCGAGGGCACGGCCGCCAGCACCGCCGTTTCGCCCGCGGCCTTGGAGCGGGCATAGCGCGAGGGCGACTTGTCGTCGGCGCCGATCGCGGAGACATGCACCATCCGCGCACCGACGGCGGCGGCCGCCCTGGCTACGGTGCCGGCGCCCGCGGCTTGCACCGCTTCAAAACGTTGCGCGCCGCTTTCGGCCAGAATGCCGACCAGATTGATGGCGACATGGGAATCGCGCATCGCGGCCTCCACCGAGGCGGGATAACGCAGATTGGCCTGCACGGCGTGGATCTGGCCGACCCGGCCGGTCGGCTGCAGGTACCCGGCCAATTCCGGCCGCCGCACCGCGACCCGGATGCGGTAATCGCGCTTGGCGAGCGCGCGGACGACGTTCCGCCCCAGAAAGCCCGATCCGCCAAAAACCGTGACGAGGGTGTCCTGATTCGATGCCATGGGCCAATTTCCTGGGGGTCAAATTCGAGCGATCGCGGGGTGACCAGCGGATTCGCGATACGCCAAGCCACCGGTGCTGTACAGCGTATTTGAGCATGATCCGGAAAAGTGGGCACCGGTTTTCCGAAAGGATCATGCTCCAAAAATAGACTTTTCAGTAGCGATTCAACAATTTGACAAGCGCGCGAGGCATCCGTACTAACCGGCCCGGGCCCAGGTGGCGGAATTGGTAGACGCGCTGGCTTCAGGTGCCAGTGGCTTAACGGCCGTGAAGGTTCGAGTCCTTTCCTGGGCACCATTTTTGGCCCGAGTCCAAGCCAAGTCCTTGATTTATCAGCAGCAGAAAGCCTGTTGGACTATATGCGGTGAACGCGGCGCCACCGACCCGGGCTGTAGCCCTCGCTCCTGGAAAATACGCGCGTGAAATGGCTTTGGTCAACGAACCCGCAAAGCAGGGCGATATCGGCGAGCTCGCAGCGTGGGTCCTTCAAGAGTTCTTTGGCGCGCTCGACGCGCATTTTGGTCAGCCACTGGCAGGGCGAAACGCCCGTCGACTGTTTGAACGCTCGCGCAAAGTAGCCGCTCGACAGTCCGCACTCATGCGCGATCTCCGCGATCGAAGGATCGTGCGCCAAATTGACATTGATAAGGTCTCGGGCGCGTTGCAGCTGCCACGCGGCAAGCCCGCCGCGGGCGTTCCTTCCTCCGATCCGGACGCCGCCGTAAGCGCGCACAATGTGAGTGAAAAAAGCAAGCGCGATACAGTCGGCAAACATCGCGGTTCCGTCGCCCGATTGCTCCATCGCGCCGGCGACCGCTTGCGCCAGACCGAACATGACCAGATCGCGGCCGCCAAAATTCGGCGCGTAAAGTCCCTTCACCCGGCGAATTCCGGCTTCATTGGCCATCTCATCAAGTGCAACCTGCGTGACGTAAAAGCGAAGGGAATCGAAAGGGATATCCAGACTGACGACCGGTCGCTCGCCGAGGTCGACCAGCTGGACATCGCCGAGACGCAGATCGGGCACTTCACGACGCCGTCCTGCCGTCCACAAGTTCGAGAAAAACGGCACCGATAACGGAACCCAGAATGCAAAGGCCTCTTGCGGTTTCGCGGGCAGTGAATGGCCACGCATCGGACGACTGCTCCGCATGCGCGAAAAACCGATACGTGCTTTTGAAGATTTTCGCGCCAGGAGTGTCAGCGGAGGATCTATTCCGAAGCGTCTGGCGAGGTCGTCCTCGATCGCATCTGCAGGCATCACTGCCTCCATACTAACGCGACAAACACTCTCGCGCTCTCAACGCGAGCATCACCGTCCCGGATGGGAAACAGGATAAACGTCCCATCATCATAAAAAAAGCGGCAATTGGCCGGCGGCGTCGATTGTAGCGGCGATTTTTCGGCCAAATCTTACAACTGGGTCAAATCTGTACAATTTTTGGTGCGCCGCCGGCGATACGGTGTGTACGAACCTAGGCGGAGCGGCGGGCGGTCCCCAGCAGTCAGCCGAGGCCAAGCGGCCATGGAAGCAGACGTAGCCAAAGTCAAGCAGGCGATGCTCGGGCAGTGGGAGAGCATCGCTCCGGAGGTGCGGCCGAGTGCGAGCAAGAACCCGGATGGGTCGCTCAAGCCGTTCTATCTGAAGAGGGCTTTCAAATATCAGCCGTCGGATCGATTCGAGCTTGAGATCGTCAACTCGGCCGACCCCTACGGTGCCGTGCCGTTAGCAAAGATCGGGATCGGTGGGCACATGCTGTGGCGGGGGCCCCATCCGATCGCTCCGCGGGCGCAGAAGGTCGACTTCGTTGCTGATGAAACGTACGAGGTAACTCCCCTCGCGCAGGGGTTCGCCGATGTACTCAACAAGGTCGCGTCGGCCGGATACGCGCCGTGGGCAGTCAACTTGTCCCAGAGCATATTCGGAAAAGCCTTCGCGCCCTTTGGTCTCGAGGAGGGGTCGAACTTCATGGAGTGCGACCTAGTCTATCTCAGAGACGATCTGCTGTTCTGGGGTGCTCGTAACATTGACGGCCGTGGCTTTGATACCGAACAGAATCGCCCGACCAATCTGCAAATCCCGCTGATCCGAAAGTAACCCTGGACTTGCGAAGTGATTTAATCGTTCGGGCAAGGTGCATTCGTGGCGGGTACGACACAGACCGAAGCTATCGTGTCCGCGGAACGTTTGTCCGGCAGCGAAGTGATCGATTTCGGTCCATTTCGTCTGCTTCCGGAAGAACGTCTTCTCCTGGAGCAAGGAGAGCCAATTGGACTTGGGCCGCGGGCACTTGATATCCTCGCGGTGCTCGCAAGGCGTGCAGGCGAGACGGTTACCAAGGAAGAGTTACTGGCCAAAGTCTGGCCGCGAGTCTTCGTCGAGGAAGGCACCTTACGCGTCCATATCGCAAGCTTGCGACGCGCTTTGCGCGAGGGCCTGCAAGGCAGAAACTTTATCGCGACCGTGCCGGGTAGAGGCTACAGCCTTGTTGTGCCGGCTTCACGCTTCGGTAGCGGCGCGCGTGCGACCCCGAGCATGCCGGCTGCAAGTCAGCTGCCGGCGCCGCTCAGCCGCGTGGTCGGGCGCCAGGATGTTATCGCAGCGCTGAAGGCTCAACTGCCTGAGGAGCGGTTCATCACCGTGGTGGGGCCCGGGGGCATCGGCAAGACAACGGTCGCCGTCGCGGCCGCAAATGCGCTTCGTGGCTCGTACCGGGACGGGATTCAGTTTGTCGACCTTGCGCCGATGAAGGATCCGTCGCTTATTCCAAGCGCGGTCGCCGCTCTCCTTGGCGTCCCGATCCGCACGGATGATCCAATTCCAACCCTGGTCGCGGCTCTAAGTACCCGTCAGATGTTACTGGTGCTTGATTGCTGCGAGCACATGATCCTGGCTGCCGCGGCCCTGGCCGAGGCGATCTTTGTGGGCGCGCCCGGCGTCCATATCCTTGCCACCAGCCGCGAGGCGCTCCGCGCCGAGGGAGAGCGGGTGCACGGCTTGCCGGCGCTGGAAACGCCACCATGGTCCGAGCGACTCACTTCTCAGCAAGGGATGGCTTTCTCTGCTGTACAACTCTTTGTAGAGCGCGCCTCGGCAACACTCGATTCGTTCAGATTTACCGACGACAATGCGCCGGTTGTCGCTGAAATCTGCCGCAGGCTCGACGGGATTGCGCTTGCGATCGAGCTGGCTGCCGGTCGCGTCGCCTCCTTTGGCGTTTTCGGGGTCGCGGCGCGACTGGATGATCGCTTTCGACTACTCACCGGAGGTCGTCGTACCGCGGTACCGCGCCACCAAACGCTGCTTGCGACGCTTGACTGGAGTTATCAGCTCCTGCCTGAGAGCGAGCGCGTCGTCCTTCGTCGCCTCTCGGTGCTTACCGGCAGCTTCACGCTTGAGGCCGCGTCTGCGATCGGTGCAGGCGAGATGGTGGCAACATCGGAAATCGCCGATCATATTGCCAATCTGGTGTCGGCATCGCTGGTCGCGGCGGAGGTCGGCGAGGATACTGCTTACTACCGCTTACTGGACTCTACACGTGCTTTCGCGCGCATGAAACTCGCCGAGACCCAGGAAAATAATCGGGTTTGCCGGTGTCATGCCGAGTACTTCTGCGATTTCTTCCGTCGCGCGGACGCTGAACTGGCGATCGCGCCAACAATTCAGCGAGTCGCCGAGTGCAGGCGGCAACTCGACAATCTGCGTGCCGCGCTCGATTGGACCTTGGGAGCAGAAGCTGACGCAGCCTTAGGTGTCGCGTTGACGGCGGCCGGCATCGTGCTCTGGATGACTCTTTCGCTGGTGCATGAATGCCGCAGACGTGTCGAGGCTGCGCTCGCAAGCATCGCCGCCGGCGCGTTTAGAGAACCGCGAGCCGAGATGCAACTGCGTACTGCGCTCGGAGGCTTGCTGATCTACACACAAGGTCCTGGACCGGAAGTGCATGCAGCCCTTGAAAGTGCCCTTCAAATAGCAGAGTCGCTCGACGACCATGACTACCGCTTACGCGCGCTCTGGGGATTGTGGACCGCGCGCATAAACAATGGCGAGTACAAAATCGCTCTCGAACTCGCGGAACGTATCCATGCGCTCGCGTTAAGGGAGAATCACCCGTTGGACCTCGCGGTCTCGGATCGCGGTCTCGGCTACTCCTGGCACTTTCTCGGTGACCATATCAAAGCACGCACCTATCTTGAAAAGATGACGGCGCGATCGATCGGGACGCAACGTAGATCGCTTATTATCAGATATCAGTTCGACCAGTTGATCACCGGCCGTATGCGATACGGATGGATTCTGTGGTTACTTGGGTATCCGGAACGGGCCAGGCGCACCATTGAAGTCAGCCTTGATGACCTTTGGTCGGTCGATCATGCCGTATCAATTTGCACGGCCCTGGGGCTCGGCACCTGTCAGGTCTCGCTCGCAGTTGGAGATTATGCCGATGCCGAGCATTACATCGATGCAATGTCAGAGTTGGCTACGCGCTATTCGCTTTCAATTTGGCACGCGTGGGCGCGCGCATTACGCGGTGTGCTGTTGATTCGACAACAGAGGGCTGGAGACGGACTTAATCTCCTGCGCTATGGGCTCGGTCACCTCGGGGATGCAAAATTTGCGATCTGGCACTCAAGCTTCGTTGGAGATCTTGCCAGCGCGATGGGATCGAATGGCGAGGTCGCGGAAGGCTTGGCAATCATCAGCGACGCCATCGCTCGCGCCGAGCGACGCGGCGCGAATTGGCAAATTGCGGATTTGCTGCGCGTCAAGGGAGAACTATTGCTGCTTCAAGGGCCCGACGATCCCGCGGCCGAGGAACTGTTTCGCCTTTCTCTCGATTGGGCGCGTCGCCAGAACGCATTGTCGTGGGAATTGCGGACAGCGATCAGTCTCGCAAGCCTGCGTCGTGCACAAGGACGTCCTGCCGAAGGTCGCCACTTACTTGCCGGTGTGTACGCCCGATTTACCGAGGGCCTCGAGACGGCAGATCCTCTGATCGCACGTAAGCTTCTCGACGAGATGTCCTAGGTTCGGTAGCGGCCTTTGTTGCCTGGTCCGGGCCACGACCGCAAGACACTAAGGCCCTCGGTCCACGGCTGACCAAAAAGAGCGCCTCTTAACAAGATTAAGGCAGGCCTCGCGCGCCTTCACAACTCTTAATTCGGTCGCTGGCTGGGGCTCCCGTACACTTGACCTGCAATGGACGCACGCGTGGTCCGCGCTCAAAAATCCAAGGGAGCCATCGGGTATCGCGGGACAGTTCATTGAAGTTGCTAACTAGAGGTCATGAATAACAGGAGAGACGTCATGAAAAATCTTTGCGTACTTGGTGTGCTCGTCGCGACGCTGGCGGGTGGAACTCCGGAATCTGCCTCGGCGGAATCCGCATCGAAGGCCGCCATCAAAAATGTCGTTTTGGTGCATGGCGCATTTGCCGATGGCTCCGGTTGGGCCGCCGTCGCGAAGATCCTTGAGCAGGATGGCTACACGGTGTCGGTGCCCCAGCCCCCCGAGACTTCCTACGCCGACGATCAAAAATACACGAAGGCCGCAATCGACGCCATGGGCGGGCCGGTGGTTCTGGTAGGCCACAGCTACGGCGGGTCGATCATCACCGAGGCCGGCAATAATCCAAACGTTGCCGCGCTTGTCTATATTGCCGCGTTTGCGCTCGATGAAGGCGAGAGCTGTGCGTCGATCGAACAGGCCGTGCCGCAAGCCTCCAAGGCGTTCAAGCCAGACAGCAATGGCAACTGGTGGATAGATCAGGCGCATTTCGCGGCCGACTTCGCCGCGGACGTTCCGCCGGCGGTGTCCGGCTTTATGGCCGTGGCGCAGGTGCCGATCTCCACCGACGCGTTCACCCACAAGGTCACGAACCCGGCCTGGAAGACCAAACGCACCTTTTACATGGTGGCCGCCGAAGATCGATCGATCAATCCGGAGCAAGAGCGGATGATGGCGAAGCGCGCCCATGCCAAGACGGTCGAAGTGAATTCCAGCCATGTCGCCTACATGTCCCATCCGAAGGAAACAGCCAAGCTCATCGAGGAGGCAGCAGCCACGCGCACGTCGGCCAGTCAATGAAGCAACGCCGCGGCGTGAGCGCAGATCGATTTCTTCCTTCACGCCGCTAAAGTTGATGGCCGATTGGTCGGTCGCCCGCCCCGAGCCCGCAGCCAATTCACGGGCCGACTCACGGGTATTTATCGGGCAATCAGCGGACGGTTCGCTTCGAAGCCATTCAGCATGGGAGCAATCCCGGGAGTGCAACATGGAAAACCGCATTATCATCAAGTCGCCGGATGGAACATTCCGCGCCTACGTATCGCGGCCCGCCAAGTTGCCCGCGCCTGCAGTGGTCGTTCTCCAGGAGTTGTTTGGTGTTAACGCCGACATCCGAGCGACTTGCAATGAGTTGGCAGCCGACGGGTTCATCGCGGTCGCGCCAGATCTCTTCTGGCGGCAAGACCCTGGAGTGGATCTCGACGTCAGGTCCGAAGCCGCATGGCAGCGCGGTCTACAACTGTACGCGGCGTATAATCGCGATGCGGGTGTGAAGGATATCATGGAAACAGTCCGCACCGCCGTCGAACTACCGGAGTCGACGGGAAAGGTCGCGCTGCACGGCTATTGCCTCGGCGCGTTGATGGCATTTATTACGGCGGCCCGAAACGAAATCGACGCCGCTGTTGCTTACCATGGGGGTGACACGGAAAAATACCTCGGCGAGGTTGGCGGCCTGGAGGCCCCGTTGCTGATGCACCTCGGCGAGGAGGACGAATTCATTTCAAAGGCGGCGCAAGCTGAGATCAAAGCGGCCCTGGCCGGAAAACCAAACGCGACCGTTTATAGCTATCCGGGTCAGTGTCACGCCTTCTCTCGGCATGATGGGGCGCACTACAACGCCGCGGCAGCAACGCTCGCCAATGCGCGAACCAGGGAATTTCTACATCGACAACTGCAGTGATCATCGGCGGCTCCGAGGCGGCTCCGACCGCTTCGGGCGAGGCGGTCTCGTAGCGCGGCGCTCGTGAGTTCGCCGCTGCCGGCGGTGTGATGAGCTGTGGAGGCGGCGTGTCAGTGCTGCTCCACCAGATCGGCGTACATACTGGTTGATCTCGTAATGGAGAAAACCCGGCTACCGGAGCAGCAGATGGGAGCGTGACATGACCCAAGCCACCAGGCAATCGTTCATCACGTCACGGACGATTGCAGTCGAGCACATCAGGATATCGTCAGGACGGCCGTTCGCGGAAGTGCGCCGGAAGCTCGAAGGCACCGTGCCTAAACTCGATACCGGCATTGCCGAGGTACTGCAGAGCGGTGATCAGGAATGCGCGAAAATCTACGAAGAGAACGGTCCAAGGCTTTCGATCTTCGAAGAGCGCGATCATGGCTCCTTGTTGCAGATTTGGGGCAGGAGACGCAACGCGGTGCAATATGAAATTGGCAATCCTCTGACCGCCTCAAAGATGACCCGCCATCAGCTTCCCGCTGCTCTCTACGCGCCGCTACGGGTGGTTCTGTTCGAGGACGAGCAAGGCCGGGGGATCTTTGAATATGACAGGCCATCGTCCTTCTTTAGCCAGTATGGCGATGAGGGGGTAACAGAGGTGGGACTATATCTCGACGCGGCTCTCGAAGCTGTTTTGCGCAAAGCTGTCGGGTAACGGTGCCGAGTTGCGCTTTTGGTCGAGTTTCAGAAGAGGGCACTTGCTATGTTTGATAACACCCTACCGCAGGAAGAAGATATCCGACCGCCCTGTCCGGCGACCAACGATGAAGCCGATAAAGTGGATTTGTTCGTTAGGGAAACCCATCATCGAATGAAGAATATGCTGACCTTATTGGGTGCGTGGCTTCGCGCTGACTTTATGGCAACAGCGCCGGTGAATTTACCCCAGGCGATCGATGGGTTTGAGCGGCGCCTCCTCGCTTTCGGCAGGCTCTACGATCTTCTCTCAAAACGTTCCGACCGCCGCTACACTTCTGTTGGTGACTACGTCGGGACCCTGAGCCACGCACTGGCAGCTGCGATTCTCGAGCCAAGGCGAATTCGCTGCCAAGCAACGATCGGGGACGGTTTTCTTGAGTCGAAGCGCTGCGAGCGCTTGGGGCTTATCATCGTTGAACTGGTAACGAACGCGGCGAAGCACGCGTTTCCTAATCAACAGCCTGGATTAATACAAATCGAGGCATTCTATGGAGACGGTTTCTGGCACTGTACTGTCAAAGACAGCGGCATAGGGACGTGCGGCGCTCGTCGAGGTGCCGGGGAACGAATAGTTGAAGATTTGGCGCGGAGCGTTGGTGGTCACGCCATTACCCAATCATGCTCAGATGGAACTACTGTAACCGTTGTCGTGCCTCACCATAACTAGTCAATGGTTATCGTAGAGCAGACCGCTGCGTATGGTGCGCCGGCGTCAGGGCACCCGCGTTTTTGACCGGGAGAATGACCGGAGCGAAATCAGCAACCTCTGCATCCCGATCACGACGCCCGTCAGGCTGAAGGCAAAACCGCATCCGCACAGCGCGACGATCAGGATCGTGCGGAGCAGCGGATGGGACGTCAGCGGCCAGAACCTCAGCGTGTGCAGGCCTTCGAAGAGGCGGCGATAGGCCCGCTGCGGCGCGTTGAGCCGATCCAGTAGCGCGCCGCTCGCGCCGTCGATTTCAAACCAGGTGTCGCCGCAGATGGCGCGGAATATCGGCGCATCGGGCATCCGTGACTTGACGGCGCTATTGTCGCTGGTGGCGATGATCGAAGCCGGTGCGCAACCGGCTGCAAGATGCCCGATTGCATGGTCGATTTCGCCGGCGCGCAGCAATCCACCGTCGAGCAGGGTGATGTTTGGGCTTGTCTCATACAGGCGCTGTTGTTCCGGGCTCGCTCGTTCGCGGCGATAGATGTTTCCGCCGAAGGCGAACCATTCGATTTCCTTGACGCCGGCGCCTCTGCCCTCGCCGGGTGACAAGCTGCTCCAGTCAGCCGTGCCGGCGATCGACCGCGCATCGGCGCGCGCGTCGCGACCCTTCAGCCATCGGCCGTCATCCATCGATAGCCATCCGCTGAATGCAAAACCCAGCACGAACGGCGCGCAAACGAGGCCGAAGCGATAGTGCCAGGCCTGCAGGCCGCGGTAAGGCGCGGTCGCGCCCCTGTTTCGGACGTCCAGTCGGGTCAGGCCGATGACGACGCCGAAGCCGGCGCCGATCCACGCCAGCAACGATAGCCACCACATCAGCGACGTCCAGGCTTGCAGGTGATGGCGCAGCGCCGTCGGATAGATCCAATGCGCGATACTGCCGATATAATTGAGGGCACGCGCGCGCTGCGTGGTGACGAGGACCACGTCGCCGGTCGTCGAGGCGACATAGAGTTCGGTGCCGCTGATGTCGTCGAAGGCGACGCGGTATAACGGACGATCGGAATCGAACGCGCCGGAAACGCTCCACTGGTCGAACGCGATCGGCTCGCCGGCGTGGGCTCGCGCGGTGTCCAACCCGCGAGCCCGTGCATAGCCGCTCGCGATGTCGAGCGCGGTTCGCGTCGAGATCACCGCGCCGTCCGCGAGGTCGCCTGCGCGCAATGTTCTGAAGGCGGATGGTCCGGAGATCAGGTAGATCGGCCCGTCGCTGCGCCCGACCAGGCGGACCCGCAAGACCTCCGCGATTCCGCTGGCGGCGACGGCCTCGGCAGGGCCGTGCCCGACACGGTCGGGATCGATCGGCAGCAGCGCGGCAAAGCGGTCCGTCTCGCTCGATGAGGGAAACGGCACGAAATGCATCGCGATGCCCGAGGCGAACCACATCGCAAACAGCAGGCAGAACATGACGCCCCACCAGCGGTGCAGCAAGGTCAGGACACGCATGCGGCTTCTCTGCGCATCACCACTTCGCCGAAGCGGACAATTCGAACGTCCGGGGCGCGCCGAGATAGACCTGGTCGGGATAGCCGGGGTCGGAGAACTGGGCGTAGACGGCGTTGGTCAGGTTGCGCACGCGGAAGCCCACCCGCATCTTCTCCAGGCCCTGCCACCAGAGATCGCGGCCGGGGATGTCGACAAAGGCGAAGAGATCGACCGTCGTGTAGGGCAGCATGGCGGTGAGGTCGTCCTCGAACAGATATCGTTGCCCGACGTGGCGCACCGATCCGCCGATCTCGACCGGCCAGCGCCAGTTGGTGAACGTATAGGACGCGCCGGCATTGATGATGACAGGCGCTATATTCGACGGGATGTTGCCGCTCCAGACGTCGAAAGCGCCGTAATGCGCATCGGTGAAGGCGACGTTGCCCCAGAGTTTCAGATTCTCGATCGGACGCGCCGCGCCGGCGAGCTCGATGCCCTTGGTGTGTACCTCGCCGGCCTCGGTTGCGACCAGGTTGGTGACCATCACGTAGACGTTGTTTCGCACGATGTCGTAGGCCGAAAACGTGGCCTCCATCCGTTTGTCGTCGGAGATCACCTTGACCCCTGTCTCGTAGATGCGTGAGCTGGTCAAATCCACCGAGCTTCCCGGCGTCAGCGAAAAAATGGCGGCAACCGCCGGATCGTAGGCGGTGGCGTGCATGCCGTAGAACATCAGCCCCTTGACCGGCTCGACTGTCACAGCCGCGCGATACGACACCGGCGTCCAGTTTTTAGTGAAGGGCTCGCCCGCCGGGATCGTGCCGCCGAAATCGATGCCGTCGCTCGATAGCCTGGTATCTTCGACGCGAACGCCCCCCATCAATGCGAGCCACGGCGTGATCTTGAGCTGGTCCTCGATCGAGACGGCGGCGGTCTGCAGGCTCTTGTTGCGGATGCCCGGCTCCGGCGTCAGGGTATAAAGCCCGGCGACAGGGTTGACCACGGCCACGGAGTCGAACGGATAGTCGTTCGGGTTTTGCTCCTCCGAGAACTGGATGTCGTTACGGCTCACCTGCAATTGCCCGGCAAACCGGTTTTCCATGCCGAAGAAAGCTGAGTTCCAGGCGACATCGATGTTGTCGCCGACCACCTGCTGCTTATGGGAAACAAAGAAGCGGTCACGGTCGATCATCGAGCTGCCGGTGTCGAAAGCATAAGTCTCGCTGTCGAACCAATGGCGAGTGGCGCCGTAGTCGTAGGTCTGGTTCTTGACCGTGATGGCGTCGCCGTAGGACCATTCCCAGCCACCGCGTATCCACAATTCCGTCGCTCCGACGGAGTTGTCAGCGACGTTGTAATTGGTCGTCAGCGTGCGCGAGTCCACAGTCACCGGCGCGATCAGCGAGCCGTCGAACGTGGAGACCGCGGATCCGGAGACGACGCCATGCGTCGAAAAGGGACCGGAAAACCCGGTCGTCGTCAGCGGCGTGCCCCAATAGGCGTGGCCCCCGTCGTTCTTGTAGTCGATCGCGGCGAACACCTTGAACGCGTCGTTGACGCGATAGTTGAGCTGACCCGATACGTTGTTGAGGTTCTGATAGTCGCCATCGATGAAGCTGGCGACTTTCGAGGAACTGACGTCGAAACGATAGTCGAGCCCCGGCACCAGCGTGCTGCCGCCCGAGCCGAAATGCGTGCGATAGGTTCCGAGCGAATCGATCGACCCGTCGAGCTCACTCTTGATAGGGCCTGTGGTTGGCTGGTTGCTCACATAATTGACGGAGCCGCCAATCGCGTTGAGGCCGGACATGATCGCGGAAGGGCCTTTAAGGAACTCGATCTGTTGCAGATTGGCGGTCTCCATGATGCGCCCGGTGATGTCCTGCGTGCCGATCGAGATGCCATTGTAGAGCACGTTCACCTCACTACCGGTGAAGCCGCGCATGGAAAAGGTCGCAGGCGCGCCGCCCAAATCGGCGGCCTGCACGCCCGCCGCGCCGATCGCGGTTTCCGTGGTGGTACGGTAGCCCTGCTCGCGCATCTGCTGCTGGGTGACGATGTCTACGGATGCGGGCGTATCGTGCACCGTGAGACCGAGCCGGCTGGCGCTGGTCGCGACCAGATTGCCGTTGAGCGGCGTTGGCGCAGCTTCGGTGGCGCCGGGCTGAGCTACAGGCTTGGCCGCCGGATTCGAAGCGGTTCGATTGGCGCGCTTCGGAGCTCCTTGCGAGCTGTCGCTCTGTCGGCGCGCGCCGGTTGGCTTGGGAGGCGAAATCACCACGGGTTCAAGCGTGACCGGGCTTTGTCCCGCCTCCGTGCCGGTTTGCGCCGATGCAGAGTTTTCCGTGACAACGGACAGCAGAAGGACCAGGCCGAGGGGCAATGCCGAACAGGATGGCCAACATTGCGCCGAACCGATTGGTTCAGCCGAACGCGCGGCACGACGCAACGGCCCGCGAAATTGAGGGATTGCGATGGAGGACATGATCGTGCTCGGCGGCGAATGCCCAAACCGTCAGCACGTTCGCCGATCCGATCTGCCCTTCGCCCCTGACACGGCAGCTCGATCCGGCTCTCTCGGCGCTTCGGGACACCCCGCCCGACGCGCGCGTGCATGACTCGTGACTGGCAGCAGGTTTCCTGGCTCGCGGGTCATAGCCTCCAACCACCTTCCCAGGATCAATCGATCCCAGTGGCATCAATGGTCGTCGGCTCGCCGCTTACAGTTGCGGGGGCAGCCGCGGCATTGCCCGTCGCAACAGGCGCACCGCATTCCCTTGGTCAGCCCTTGCGGGCACTACCGATCGCAACGTCGCATTCCCCGCGCGCGGGAGTCAAGCACGGGTCACTGCTCCGGAAACAGCGAGGTCGCGTTCGCTACGCAACTGCGAAACCGCAATGCCGGTCGGCATTTTCTTGACCCGGAGGTATCACTGTGGCTCGCCTCTTTCGATTTTGGGCGGTAGCTTAACCTGCGACGATTCGACGAGGCTTGAAACCATCATGACCGTACGCCTGCATCGCGGCGACCTGCCCGATCTTTCCCGCTACACCGGATCGGTGGCGATCGACACCGAAACCATGGGGCTGCACCCGCATCGCGATCGGCTCTGCGTGGTGCAGCTGTCGAGCGGCGACGGCAGCGCCGACGTGGTGCAGATCCCCAGGGATCACGGCAAGGCTGCCGACGACGCGGCGAACCTGAAGGCGCTGCTGGCCGATCCGAAGGTGACGAAAATCTTCCATTTCGCCCGCTTCGATATCGCCGCCCTTTCCAACGCCTTCGGCGTGATGCCGCAGCCGGTGTACTGCACCAAGATCGCCTCCCGGCTGGCGCGCACCTATACCGACCGCCATGGCCTGAAGGACCTGGTGCGCGAGGTGCTCAACATCGACCTGTCGAAGCAGCAGCAATCCAGCGACTGGGGCGCGCAGTCGCTCAGCGAGGCGCAGCTCGCCTATGCCGCCTCCGACGTACTGCACCTGCATGCGCTGCGCGAGCGCCTCGATGCCATGCTGGCCCGCGAGGGCCGCCTGGAGCTGGCGCAGGCCTGTTTTGACTTTCTGCCGACGCGGGCAAAGCTCGATCTGCAGGGCTGGGACACCGAGGACATTTTTGCGCATTCCTAACCAGGCGCCTTGAAACGCTGGCTCGAGCCGGCTTCCGCCCCGTTTCGGTCACACTCCTGACCAGAGGTCCGGGCTGCATTATCCGCCGGGGCCGGGTAGAATGGCGGGCGACGTCAGTGCTTCGGAGCAGCGATGAACTCGGTTCAGAATCCTGCCTATCAAGCCGGAATGGAGGCGCGCTTTGCCATCGCCGCGCGCCATAGCCGGCTGGTGCAGATACTTCGCATTGCGGTTCCCGCCGCCGTCATTCTGGCGATGGCGGCCATCATCGGGATATCGGTCTTCAACCCGTTCCGGCTGCTGTTGCCCAAGCTGCCGGTCGACATGGGAAAACTCGTCGTCTCCGGGACCAAGATCACCATGGAATCGCCGCATATGGCCGGCTACACGCAGGATAAGCGCCCCTACGAGGTTTGGGCCAAAACCGCGACCCAGGACATTACCGATCCCGATTTCGTCGACCTCAAGACCTTGCGCGCCAAGCTGCGAATGGAAGACCAGTCGACCGTCACGCTCGATGCCCTCGACGGACGGATGGACAACAAGAACCAGTTGCTGGACCTGCACCATAATATCTTTTTGCAAACCTCGACCGGCTACAAAGCGTGGCTTTCGCAGGCGTTTGTCGACATGGGCAAGAACACGGTGACCTCGGAGGAACATGTCGACGTCAAGCTGCTCAACGGAACGCTGGCCTCGGACAGGCTCAGGATCACCGGCGGCGGCGAACTGATCCGGTTCGAGGGCAATGTGGTGATGGATCTGGACAATTTGCCGGCCGCCGAGACGCCACCCGCCGACCCCGCGCCTGCACCTGCGCATCACGCCAAGACCAAGTCCGGCAAGACCGCCAACCCGAAATGACCCTTGAAATGATGTCACTCCCGCGCATCACGTTGGCCAGGCGGATCGCGCGGGCCGCCTGCACCGCCGCTTTCGCGTTCGGGATAATCGCCGCGGGCGATGCCGCCGCGCAGAGCGCGGTCAGCGGTGTGCCCAATGCGATGCAGGGCTTTTCGCAGAATCGCGACCAGCCGATCCAGATCGAGGCGGCGGAACTCGAAATGCGCGACAAGAAGAACGAAGCGACGTTTTCCGGCAATGTGAAGGTGGTGCAGGGCGACACCACCATGACCTCGAAGACGCTCGTGGTGTTCTACGATTCGTCGGCCCCCGCCGCAGCTGCGCCGACGGCCGCGACCAAGGCGAAGGCCGCGAAGGCGGCGCCGATGCAGTCCGCGACCCCTGGGCCCGGCGGCAGTTCGTCGATCAAGCGGCTGGAGGCAAGTGGCAACGTGGTGGTCACCCAGAAGGACCAGGTGGTGACCGGGGATACCGCGATTTTCGATACCAAGACCAACCTGATCACCATGCTCGGCGGGATCGTGCTGACCCAGGGCAAGAACGTGCTGCGCGGCGACCGGTTGCTGGTGGACATGACGACGGGCGTGTCGCGGGTGGAATCCGACTCGGGCCGAGTGCAGGGCCTGTTCCAGTCCTCCGGCCAGGGCGGCAGCCTGTTGATTCCCGGCACCGCCCCGCCGCCGTCGCCTGCTCCGGCCAACCCGAACAAGCCGAAATAGAATGTTGGTCGCGCGCATAGCGACGAGCACACGCGCCGCTGCCCTCACGTTTGCGCTGGGCGCAGCCGGTGCCGCCCTTGCGCAGACTGCCGCAACAGGTGTGCCCAATGCCATGCAAGGCTTCTCGCAGAACCGCGACCAGCCGATCCATATCGAGGCACCCGTGCTCGAAGTGCGTGACAAGAAAAAGGAGGCGACGTTCTCCGGCAATGTGAAGGTGGTGCAGGGCGACACCGTCCTCACGTCGCAGACACTCGTGGTGTTCTACGAGCAGTCGCAAGCCGCCGATTCGGCGCCTGCTCCTGCGACGTCAGGCGCCGCGGCGCCTGCGGCCCCGGCGCCGACAGCGACCAATTCGAAAGCGGCGGCAAAATCGGCGCCGCCGACGCAGTCCGCGACCAGCGGCCCCGGCGAGAACTCGTCGATCAAGCGGCTGGAGGCGCGAGGCAACGTGGTCGTCACCCAGAAGGATCAGGTCGTGACCGGGGACATCGCAATTTTCGAGAACAAGGCCAACCTGATCACCATGCGCGGCACCGTCGTGGTCACCCAGTGCAAGAATGTGCTGCGCGGCGATCGGCTGTTGGTCGACATGACGACGGGCGTGTCCCGGCTTGAATCGGACAGTGGAAAGGTGCAGGCCATGGTCGATCAGTCCGGCCAGGGATGCGCGCCGGCGCCGGAAACGCCCGTTCCGGCACCGAGCGCCCCAAATAAACCGAAATAGTATCAATCACTTGTTTGATCTTCGCGGGCGGCGAGGTTGAAGCCGGCCGCATCAAGCTGTATCTACCGCGGGCTCGGCGGCACCGAAACGGGGGCGTTTCGCTGGGCAAACGACGCCCATTCCGTCATGTTGTGCATGGCGAATCGAGTAGCCGCTCGGGTCGCGGGTCACCTTGAAAGGCTTAAGCGAAGCGGGATGGTGGATTTACTCGGCATGTTCCGTCGCCGCCCGGCGAAGCGCACCGCGCCGGGATTTGCGCGCTCGCGCGAGGATATCACCGCGCTCGGCGACAGCATGGGCGACATGCTGACCAGCCCCGTGCGCGAAGCGCCCCCGGTCGGCCGCGAGGCCCCACCAATCATCCGCGACGCGCCGCTCCTGAAACCGGAACCGCCGCGAGCCGAAAAACCGAGGCCGGCCCAGAAGAAGCCCCGCAAGGCGAATGGCGCAGCGGGGGCGCCGCAATTGTTGCGGCGGCCGGGCTACCTGGCTGTGCATAGCGTGGAAAAGAGCTTCGGCACCCGGCAGGTCGTGCGTGGCGTCAGCATCTATGTCCGCCGCGGCGAGGCGGTCGGTCTATTGGGCCCCAACGGCGCCGGCAAGACCACGGTGTTCTACATGATCACCGGCCTGATCAAGGCCGATCGCGGCGCCATCGAACTCGATGGCCATGACGTCACCAAGCTGCCGATGTACCAGCGCGCGAGATTGGGCATCGGCTATCTGCCGCAGGAAGCCTCGATCTTTCGCGGGCTGACGGTGGAGCAGAATATCCGCGCGGTGCTCGAGGTCGTCGAACCCTCGAAGAAAAAACGCGAGGCCGAACTCAACTCGCTGCTCGACGAGTTCAACATCGCAAGACTGCGCAAGACGCCGTCGATTGCGCTGTCGGGCGGCGAGCGGCGCCGCGTCGAAATCGCCCGCGCGCTGGCCACCCGCCCCAATTACATGCTGCTCGACGAACCCTTTGCCGGCATCGATCCGATCGCGGTCGGCGACATCCAGGATCTGGTGCGACATCTGACCAATCGCGGCATCGGCGTGCTGATCACCGACCACAATGTGCGCGAGACGCTCGGCCTGACCGACCGCGCCTATATCGTCTATGCCGGAGAAATCCTGACCGAGGGCAGTCCGGATGAGATCGTCAACGACCCGGATGTCCGTCGTCTCTACCTCGGCGAGGAATTCCGGCTCTGATGCCGCCGGAACCTCGGCTGGGAAATCCGCCCTCTAGTCTATTTTTACTATACGTCAAGCCGTGTACATCGGCTTTGGACTAGTTTAAGCAAGAATCGGACCAACTTTTAGGGATCGGTTCTTGGCTCCATGGCGCTGACGCAGAGATTAGAATTCCGACAGTCGCAATCGCTGGTGATGACGCCGCAGTTGATGCAGGCGATCAAGCTGTTGCAATTGTCCAATCTCGATTTGTCGGCCTTTGTAGAGGAGGAATTGGAGCGAAATCCGCTGCTCGAGCGCGCCAGCGACGGTCCCGAGGCCCCGGTGGCCGGCGAGCCCGCGCAGGAGCGGGGCGAATTCGCCGATTCCGACGATTCGGGCGCCGCCTATGGCGAGGATCCGGGCGCCGAGCGCGCCGACATGGCGGCAGGCTCGCCCGGTGACGGTTTCGAGCCGGGCCAGGAAGAGTGGCTCAACCGCGACCTCGGCAGCCGCGCCGAGATCGAACAGACCATGGATACCCCGCTCGACAACGTGTTTACAGAGGAGCCGGCCGAGGCCGCCGCGCGCACCGCCCAGGATGCGGCGCCGACCGCCTATACTGAATGGGGCGGCGGCGCCTCCAACGACGAGGCCTACAATCTGGAGGCCTTCGTCGCCGCCGAAATCACGCTCGGCAGCCATCTCGCCGAGCAACTGGCGGTGGCCTTTTCCGATCCCGCCCGCCGCATGATCGGCCAATACCTGATCGACCTCGTCGATGAAGCCGGTTACCTGCCGCCGGATCTCGGGCAGGCCGCCGAGCGGCTGGGGGCTTCGCCATCGGAGGTCGAAGCGGTGCTCGCGGTGCTGCAGAAATTCGATCCGCCCGGCGTCTGCGCGCGAAGCTTAAGCGAGTGTCTTGCGATCCAGCTGCGCGAACTCAATCGCTACGACCCCGCGATGCAGGCGCTGGTCGAGCATCTCGATCTGCTGGCCAAGCGCGACATCTCGGCTTTGAGAAAGTTTTGCGGGGTCGACGACGACGACATCACCGACATGATCGGTGAAATCCGCCGCCTCGATCCGAAGCCGGGCCTGAAATTCGGCACCAGCCGGACGCAGACCATGGTGCCGGATGTCTATGTGCGGCCCGGGCCCGACGGCGGCTGGCACGTCGAACTCAACAGCGACACGCTGCCGCGCGTGCTGGTCAACCAGATTTATTACACCGAACTGTCGAAGACCATCCGCAAGGATGGCGACAAATCCTATTTCACCGACTGCCTGCAGAACGCCACCTGGCTGGTGCGCGCGCTGGATCAGCGCGCCCGCACCATCCTGAAGGTCGCGACCGAAATCGTGCGCCAGCAGGACGGCTTCTTCACCCACGGCGTGGCGCACTTGAGGCCGCTCAACCTCAAGGCGGTGGCCGACGCGATCCAGATGCACGAATCCACGGTGTCGCGGGTGACCGCCAACAAATACATGGCGACCAATCGCGGCAGCTTCGAACTGAAATATTTCTTCACCGCCTCGATCGCCTCCGCCGACGGCGGCGAAGCCCATTCGGCCGAAGCGGTGCGTCACCACATCAAGCAGCTAATCGACGCCGAAGACCCCGCCGTGATCCTGTCCGACGACACCATCGTGGAACGATTGCGCTCGAGCGGCATTGATATTGCCCGACGCACGGTTGCCAAATATCGCGAAGCGATGCGGATTCCGTCCTCGGTACAGCGCCGCCGCGACAAGCAGAGCATGCTCGGCAATGCGCTCTCGGCGCCGGCCGCATCCTCCGACCGCTCCCGCGACACTCAGCCCGCCTGATTGTGCCGCCAATTCGGGGTACTGTCCGCGCTCCAGACGAATCGAGGCATCGAATGACCCTCCGGATCTCGGGAAAAAGCATCAATGTCGGTGAGGCCCTGCGCGGCCGTGTCAGCGAGCGCACCGATGAAGTGCTGCGCAAATATTTCGACGGCAATTATTCCGGGCACATCACGCTGAGCAAGGACGGTTTCGGCTTCCGCACCGATTGCTCCCTGCATCTGGATTCCGGGATTACGCTGGAAGCCGATTCCAACGCTGCCGACGCCTATGCCAGCGCCGACCAGGCGCTGCTGATGATTGAAAAGCGGCTGCGCCGCTACAAGAGCCGGCTCAAGGATCGCTCGGCGCGAAAATCGCATGCCGAGGCGGCGGCCATGGTTGAATTGACTGCGCCGACCCTGGACGCCCCGAGCTATGTGATCGAAGCGCCGGCGGGAGACGACGAGCACGACCAGGACGGCTACAGCCCGGTCATCATCGCCGAGGCCACCACCTCGTTGAAGCGGCTGTCGGTCTCCGAGGCCGTGATGGAGCTCGACCTCTCGGGCGCCGCCTGCATCGTGTTCCAGCATGGCGGCAACGGCCGGGTGAACATCATCTACCGGCGGCCGGACGGCAATATCGGCTGGATCGATCCGCCGCTGGTCAAGCCTTAGAGCATGATCCGGAAAAGTGGGAACCGGTTTTCCGAAAAGATCATGCTCAAACAAAAAGATAGAGCGGGGCGACGATTCGAAGAAACGTCATCCCGCCCCAGGAAATGGGCGGCGACCGGCATTGACGGGCCAATGGCCCCTCCCTATGGTCCGCGGCCCCAAGGGCGAGGGTTCGAAACCACGTCGCGGCAGTTGGCACCGGTCTTGCGTTGGAGTAGAAGCGCGCCGTAGAAGCGCCCCGTAGCAGCTCCCCAATTTGGACTCGGACGTAAGCCCGTCTCCCGCCTCACCTTCTTGACGCCGACCCGCTAAAGACTATTTCGCAACCTGACGGTTTAATTCACCTCGGAACGCCGCATGACGATTACCGATCTGGTCGCACCCGAGGCGATTCTCCCGGCATTGAAGGTCAACAGCAAGAAGCAGGCGCTGCAGGAACTGGCGGCGCGGGCCTCCCATTTGACCGGGCAGAACGAGCGGGCGATCTTCGAGGTTCTGCTGCAGCGCGAAAAGCTCGGCACCACCGCGGTCGGCTATGGCGTCGCCATCCCGCACGGCAAGCTGCCCAAGCTGGAAAAGCTGTTCGGCCTGTTCGCCCGGCTGGAGCGGCCGATTGATTTCGAGGCGATGGACGGCCAGCCGGTCGATCTCATCTTCCTGCTGCTGGCCCCGGAAGGCGCCGGCGCCGATCACCTGAAGGCGCTGGCCCGCATCGCCCGGCTGTTGCGCGACCAGGACGTCGCCAAGAAACTGCGCGCCTCGCGCGATGCGCCGGCGATCTATTCGGTGCTGGCGCTGCCGCCCGCGACCGCGGCGTAAAAAACTACGGGCGCCTGTCGTCCGGCGAGGCCGGTGACAAACGCCCATGTGTTCTGAATTCCGATTTGGCTCTGCTCCCTGACGTCAGTTATGGCGTCAGTTCGATCGACGTCCGGCGTCGCTTCGAAGTCCTGCGCAAAGCTTCCGTCAGTGCACGCTGACCGCCTGCAACTCATTGCTCCATGCATTCGCGATCGCGGCTTCCCGGCTGTCGGTCAGCATGATCGGGGTGCCGTCGGCCGAATGCAGCGCGAACAGTTTCAGGCCCGGCGCGATCTTCGGCGCCTGGGGAAACAATCCCGGCACGTCCTCGGAACGGATCTGCTTCACATAGGCGATGTGACCCTCGCCCAAACTCGCCAGCGACTCCGTGGAGACGCTCGGCGGCTCATACACAACATTACCTTCAGTCATGGTCTCGACTCCTCTATTTTGACTAAGCGGTCGAGTCCGCTCCTCGTTCCATTATTCATGTTCATTGATAGCGATTGTCTTAACAATCTTCTCCGGCTCGGGCCGGGCAAGATCGATGGACAACAACCCGTTTTTCAGGTCCGCGCCCAACACCTGCATCCCCTCCGCCAGCACGAAGGTGCGCTGGAAGTGGCGCGCGGCGATGCCGCGATGGATGTATTGCCGGGCCTTGTCGTCCTGCTGGCGGCCCCGGATCACGAGCTGGTTTTCCTCAATGGTTACATCGAGTTGGTCGCGGGTAAATCCCGCCACCGCCAGCGTGATGCGTAAGCGTTCGGGCTGGCCGTTGGCACGGTCGCACCTCTCGATATTGTACGGAGGGTAACCGTCGGCGCCCTTGACGACGCGATCGAGCGCACGCTCGATTTCGTCGAATCCCAGCAGGAACGGGCTCGATAACGAAGGAACACGAGTCATATTTTTACAAAGCCCTCTCGAAGCGACTTTGGCAGTTTAGGACCCTTGCGGCGTCCCGTGGCGATCGGCCGGCGGATTAGCCGTCCGGTCAGAAGCCAATATGGGCATGATTCGGAGGGTGTTCAAGCACCTGTCCGACCTGCGGAATCCCTGCTCCAACGTCATTCCGGGGCGCGCGGAGCGCGAACCCGGAATCCAGAGGTGGTCGTAGGAGATTCCGGGTTCGCGCTAACGCGCGCCCCGGAATGACGGCTAAATCTCGATCCGTTTGCGGCCGTCGGCGCTGAACAGATGCAGTTTTTCGCGCGGTGCCACCGCGCGGATGGGCGCGCCGATGGCAGGCGCGATCGCGCCGGGAATCCGCACGATCACGTCGGCGGGCGGCAGTTCGCCGGGATCGGCGGCCATAACTTGCGCTCCATTCTTGCGTCCGCCGTAGATGAAAGTCTCCGCGCCAACCCGTTCGATCGCTTCCACCGTGAGATCGAGCGCGATGCCGCCGGCGACTGGTTCGCTCGAAATCTCGAAATCCTCGGGCCGGATTCCGAGCAGGCCCGCTTCGCCGTGGCCTGATAGTTGCGAGCTGATTTCGTCCGACTGCAGCGGCATCAGATTCATCGGCGGCGCGCCGATGAACGACGCCACGAAGGTGGTCGCGGGTTTCTGGTAGATCGCGAGCGGGTTGCCGATCTGCTCGACCTGGCCGCCGTTCATCACCACCAGGATATCGGCGAGCGTCATCGCCTCCAGCTGGTCGTGGGTGACGTAGATCGAGGTGGTGGAGAGCCGGCGCTGCAGTTTGCGGATTTCGACCCGCATCGCGATGCGCAGCTTGGCGTCGAGGTTCGACAGCGGTTCGTCGAACAGGAACACTTTTGGCTGCCGTACGATGGCGCGGCCCATCGCGACGCGCTGGCGCTGGCCGCCGGACAATTGCCCCGGCTTGCGGTCGAGCATGGCGCCGAGCTCGAGAATCCGCGCGGCCTCCTGGACGCGGGTGTCGATTTCGGGCTTCGGCATGCCGCGGTTGCGCAGGCCATAGGCCATGTTGTTGTAGACGCTCATATGCGGATAGAGCGCGTAATTCTGGAACACCATGGCGATGTCGCGCTCGGCCGGCTCGACCTGGTTGACGATGCGCCCGCCGATGTCGATCTCGCCTGACGTGATGGTTTCCAGCCCCGCCACCATCCGCAGCAGCGTCGACTTGCCGCAGCCGGAGGGACCGACCAGCACGCAGAACTGGCCGTCGCCGACATCGAAGTCGATGCCTTTGATGGCTTCGAAGCCGTTGGGATAGGCCTTGCGGACGTTGCGCAGTGTTACGTTAGCCATCTCACTTTTCCGTCTCGATCAGACCCTTGACGAACAGGCGTTGCATCAGCACGACGACCAGCACCGGCGGCAGCATGGCGAGCACGGCGGTCGCCATCGCCACCGACCACTCGGTCAAGGCATCGTGCACGTCGATGATCTTCTTGATGCCGATCACGATGGTCTGCATGTCGTCGCGGGTCGTGATCAGCAGCGGCCAGAGATACTGGTTCCAGCCGTAGATGAACAGGATCACGAACAGGGCGGCGATGTTGGTGACCGACAGCGGCAGCAGCGTATCGAAGAAGAAGCGGATCGGGCCGGCGCCGTCGATCTTGGAGGCCTCCACCAGCTCCTTCGGCACCGTCATGAAGAACTGCCGGAACAACAGCGTCGCGGTGGCCGAGGCGATCAGGGGCAGGATCAGGCCGGCATAGGAATCCAGCATGTGCAGGTCGGACGTGATCTTGTAGGTGGGAAAGATGCGCACCTCGACCGGCAGCATCAAGGTGATGAAGATGGTCCAGAACGCCGTCATCCGGAACGGAAATTCGAAGAACACGATGGCGTAGGCCGAGATGATTGAGATCGCGATCTTCCCGACGGCGATCCCGATCGCCATGATCAGGCTGTTCAGCATCATGCCGCCGACCGGCGCGCGCGTGGTGCGGCCAGTGCCGGAGACGATGGTGTTCCAGTAGGTTTCCAGCCCGTGCGTGCCGGGATAGAGCGGCATCTGGCCGTTGGCGATCACGGTGTTGTCGTGGGTCGAGGCGATGATGGCGAGATAGACCGGAAACGCGACGATCGCGACCCCGGCCAGAAGAACCAGGTGCGGCAACAGGTTTCCAAAGCGGCGATGCTCGATCATGGCGCTCTCAGTAATGAACCTTCTTTTCGACGTAGCGGAACTGGAATGCGGTCAACGCCACCACGATGATCATCAGGATCACCGACTGCGCCGCCGAACCGCCGAGGTCGGTGCCGACCTTGCCGTCCTGGAAAACCTTGTAGACCAGCGTTTGCGTGGCGCCGTTGGGGCCGCCGCCGGTTGCGGTATCGATGATGCCGAGCGTGTTGAAGAAGACGTAGGTGATGTTGACGATGATCAGGAAAAACGACGTCGGCGACAGCAGCGGGAAGACGATGGTCCAGAACCGGCGCACCGGTTTGGCGCCGTCAATCGCGGCCGCCTCGATCACGCTTTTCGGGATCGCCTGCAGGCCGGCGAGAAAGAACAGGAAATTGTAGCTGATCTGGTTCCAGACCGCGACGATGACGACGAGGATCATCGCTTGCGTGCCGTCCAACACCGGATTCCAGTCGATACCGGAGCGCTGCAACGCGCGGGCGATCATGCCGAGCCCGGGCTGGAACATGAAGATGAAGAGCACGCTCGCCACCGCCGGCGCCACCGCATAGGGGATGATGAGGAAGGTTCGGTAGATCTGGATGCCGGGGATGTTGTGGTTGGCCATCACGGCGAGCAGCAGGCCAATGGTGAGCGAAAAGAACGCCACCAGCGCCGAAAATACGAAGGTGACGCCGATCGCCTGGTAATAGGAAGGCGTTTGCAGCAGCGAGACGTAGTTCTCGAACCAGACGAATTCGGTCGACAGCCCGAACGCGTCCTGCACCAGGAACGATTGCCACAGCGCCTGCGCCGCCGGCCAGTAGAAAAAGATCAGGGAGACCGCAAGCTGCGGCAGGATCAAGAGATACGGCAGCAGCCTGCCCGAGAAGATCGCCCGGTTTTCCATAATGCCCCGCTGGATGGATGATGGCCGGGATACGCCCGGCCATCAACCTCAGCCCTCACTACTTGACGGCGGTACGTTCGAACTGCCGCAGCATCGCGTTGCCGCGCGACACCGCTTCGTCGAGTGCGTCCTTCGCCGACTTCTTGCCGGCGAGCGCCGCCTCGATCTCCTCGGCGAACACGTCGCGCAACTGCACCATGCCGCCGAAGCGCAGGCCGCGTGAATTCTCGGTCGGCGGCTTGTTGGTCAATTCCTTCAGCGGCACTTCGAGGATCGGGTTCTTTTCGTAGAAGCCATCCGCCTTGGTCTTTTCATACGCCGCCTTGGTGATCGGCAGATAACCCGAGACCTGATGCAAATTGGCCTGGCGGTCGGTGTCCGAGAGGAAGGTGAAGAATTTTGCGATCCCCTTGTATTCCTCCGGCGATTTTCCGCCCATCACCCAGAGCGAGGCGCCGCCGATGATGGAATTCTGCGGCGCGCCGCTGACGTCGGGGAAATACGGCATCGGTACCGCGGTATAAGCGAACTTGGCGTTCGCCTTGACGTTCGGATAGAACGCCGAGGAGGTCATGAACATCGGGCATTCACCCGAGGTGAAGCGTCCTTCGCCGGTGTTGGTGCGTCCCGAATAATCGTAGCTCTTGTCCTTTTGCAGGTCGGCGAGGGTGTCCAGCAGCTTGGTTTCCAGCGGGGTGTTGAATTCGAGCACGGTGTCGAAGCCGTCGAGCCCGTTGGCCTTGGTGCCCATCGGCACGTTGTGCCAGGCCGAAAACTGTTCGATCAGGCCCCAGGAGCCCCAGGCCGAGGAGAAGCCGCAGGTCGGGCTGGTTGCATGCAGCTTCTTGGCGTCGGCAAATACTTCGGGCCAGGTCTTCGGCGGCTCGGCGATATCGGCCTTCTTCAGCGCGTCGAGATTGACCCACATCACCATGCTCGACGAATTGAACGGAAACGACAGCATGTCGCCCTTCGAGGTCGAGTAGTAACCGGTGATCGCCGGCAGATAGGATTTGGGATCGAATTTCTCGCCCTGCTCCTTCATCAATTCGGAAACCGGTTTGACGGCGCCCTTGGCAGCCATCATGGTCGCGGTGCCGACCTCGAACACCTGCATGATGCCGGGCGCGTTGCCGGCCCGAAACGCCGCGATCCCGGCGTTCAGTACATCGGCGTAGCTGCCCTTGAAGCTCGGAACGATCTTGTAGTCGCTTTGCGAAGCGTTGAAGTCATTGGCGAGCTTGACCACGACGTCGTTGTTCGGGCCGGTCATCGCGTGCCACCACTGAATCTCGGTGACGGCGTGAGCAGGTGTCGCAAGCGCAAGTCCAACCGCTGTTGCCGCCGCCGCGCCGAATCGTCGAAGTGCCATGAAATTCCTCCAGGTTGGGGCCGCCATCTTCGTTTTGCGCGATAACAGCGCCGGATGACGTGCAAATGACCGTATAAGCGAAAGGATGGTATTGGGGAAGCGCGGGCCAAGGGAAGCGGAAAATAGGCGAAGACGACGATCTCGTGTCCCGGACGCGGTGCAGCGCATCTTCAGCGATGCACCGCAGAGCCGGGACCCATTGATACAGAGACGGATGGGCCTCGATCAGCAGCGCACCACGCCGCAAGAGCGGCCTGCCGCACAGCATCCGTGGCACGAAACTAGCGCTTGCGCTCAGACCCGCAGACCACGCCCTTGGCGATCAGGCCGTCGACGTCGGCTCCGGAATAGCCGAACTCGGCCAGCACCCCGGCCGTGTCCTGGCTGAATTTCGGCGGGACGCGGCGCAGGCTGGCCTTGCTGCGCTCCATCCGGATCGGCGAGGCGACCCCCTTGTACCAGTCCTTCTCGACGATATCGCCGCGGTGGACGGTATGGGCGCTGGTCAGCGCCTGGGCGATCGACTGCACCGGCCCGGCCGGCAATCCCGCCGCGAGCAGGCGATCGCACAGCGGTCCGGCATCCTGCTGGCTGAACACCGCGGCGAGTTCGGCGCGCAGCGCGTCACGGTTGGCGATGCGGTCCTTGTTGCGGGCAAAGCGCGGGTCGGTGCCGAGTTCGGGCTTGCCGATCTCCTTGGCGAGCTTGCGGAAGGTGCCGTCATTGCCGACGCCGATGAAGATGTCGTCGGTCCGGGTCGGGAAGATCGCGTAAGGCACGAGGTTCGGGTGCTCGTTGCCGGTGAGTTTCGGCGGTTTGCCGTGCATGAAATAATTCGCGGCATGCGGATGCATGATGGCAAGGCCGGTTTCATACAGCGTGGTCTCGAGAAATTGGCCGAGGCCCGATTTCTGCCGCTCGGCCAGCGCCATCAGGATTCCGATTGCCGCGTAAAGGCCGGTCGAGATGTCGACCAGCGGAACGCCGATCCGCATCGGCCCCGATTGCGGCGAGCCGGTCGCGGCGATCATGCCGGTCATGGCCTGGATGATGGCGTCATAGCCGGGATTGCCGCCGCGCGGGCCGTCGGCGCCGAAACCGGAAATCCGGCAGTGCACCAGGCGCGGAAATTTCGCGCGCAGCACCTCGTTGCCGATGCCCCACTTGTCGAGCGTGCCCGGCTTGAAATTCTCGATCAGCACATCGGCGCTCTCCAGCATCTTCATCAGCACCGCGCGACCGCCAACGGAAGCGAGATCGAGCCCGATCGAGCGCTTGTTGCGGTTGATGCCGACGAAATAGGCCGCGTCTTCATTATGGAATGGCGGGCCCCAGTCGCGGACCTCGTCGCCGGCGGGCGGCTCGACCTTGATCACGTCGGCGCCGTGATCGGCGAGGATCTGCGTGCAATAGGGCCCGCCGAGAACCCGCGTCAGGTCGATCACGCGCAATCCGGTCATCGCGCCAGGGGAAGGTTCAGGAGGCATGGGTGCTGCTTGCGAAGTTGCCGAGGGATGTCAGGAAGCTTTAAGCATCAGAGCGGCTTCTTCGCAAATCCCACGCCGGAGCCATAAGCCGTCATTGCGAGCCAACGGGTCGCGCAAATGCGCGCCCGATGACAGGCTCCGCGAAGCAATCCATCGAGCAGCAAGCAAGAAAGCTGGATTGCTTCGCTGCGCTCGCAATGACGGAAATTGGCATTCACGCGCCGGCGCCACGCGAGCCCGAAGGGCGAAGCGTGGTGGAGCCAGGCGGGATCGAACCGCCGACCTCTTGCATGCCATGCAAGCGCTCTCCCAGCTGAGCTATGGCCCCTCACGCCTCATTTTAGCATGATCTTTTTCGGAAAACCGCTTCGCACTTTTCCGGATCACGCTGTCCGCGGGTCTGGGCGACCCGCGGGCGAAAACCCTGAACACAGTTCAGGGCCGATCTCAAGTCTCCTCGTCGCCGCCGACGTCGCCGATGATGTCGGTGACGTCCTCGTCGCCTTCCTCCTCGTCGGCGATGAAGGTGGAATCGTCATCGTCGTCATCTTCGATGGTCTCGTCGATCTCGATGTCGTCCTCGGACTCCGGCACGACCGCCTTGACCTTGCCGGTATTCTCCTCGGCGTCGGCCTCCTCGAGCGGCACCAACTCTTCCGCCTCGACCGGCTCGGGCACGGCCTCGGCGGCGGAGGCGGCAGCCGCGGCGCTGGCGCGGGCCGCGGCGTCGGCACGGGTCCGCGGCGGCGGCACCGGGGCAATCGGCACGATCTCACCGGTATAGGGAGAGATCACCGGGCTCTTGTTGAGATCATAGAATTTCTTGCCCGTCGTCGGGCAAATACGTTTGGTTCCGAGATCGGACTTGGCCACGTGTGGAATCCTGGGAATTTTTTGAAAAACGGTGCTTCACTTGGCTAGTTGCCACGCCGCTGTCAATAGCGCTTTACATGAGACGGATGCCTGCGTGACGCGCCGCCGCCCATGTGGTACCTGCGCCCCGCGCCAGAGGACACAATCTTGACCCAATCCGCCCAGCCGCTTGAAGCCCGCTCCAGCGGACCCCTGACCGGGAAGGTCCGGGTCCCCGGCGACAAGTCGATTTCGCACCGGGCCCTGATCCTGGGCGCGCTGGCGGTCGGCGAAACCCGTATTTCCGGCCTGTTGGAGGGCGAAGACGTCCTCAATACCGCCAGGGCGATGCGGGAACTGGGCGCGAAGGTCGAACGATCAGGCGATTTCGCCTGGACCGTGCGCGGCGTTGGCGTAGCCGGCTTCGCCCAGCCACGGGCACCGCTCGATTTCGGCAATTCGGGCACCGGTTGCCGGCTGGCGATGGGAGCGGTAGCGGGCTGCCCGATATCGGCGGTTTTCGACGGTGATGCGTCGCTGCGCTCGCGTCCGATGCGGCGGATACTCGATCCCCTGGAATTGATGGGCGCGCGGGTGGGCGAAAGCGAGCAGGGCGGCCGGCTGCCATTGCGGCTCGAGGGCGCCCGCGATCCCCTGCCGATCCGCTATCAAACACCGGTCGCCTCGGCCCAGATCAAGTCCGCGGTGCTGCTGGCGGGGCTGGCCGCGCCGGGCGTCACCATGGTGATCGAGACCGAGGCGAGCCGCGACCATACCGAGTTGATGCTGAAGCATTTTGGCGCCGAGATCGTCTCGACGCGGGAAGGCAGCCACGGCCGCAGGATCGCGCTGACCGGTCAGCCCGAACTGCATGGCACTGAGGTGGTGGTGCCGGCCGATCCGTCCTCGGCGGCCTTCCCGATCGTCGCGGCCTTGATCGTCGAAGGCTCCGACCTCGTTCTGTCGGACGTCATGACCAATCCGCTGCGCACCGGGCTGTTGACGACGCTGCGCGAAATGGGCGCCTTGATCGAGGAAAGCGAAATCCGCGGCGATACCGGCGAGCCGATGGCGCGGCTACGGGTGCGCGCCTCGAAACTGCGCGGCGTCGAGGTGCCGCCCGAGCGCGCGCCCTCGATGATCGACGAATATCTGGTGCTGGCGGTGGCGGCTTCCTTCGCCGAAGGCACGACGATCATGCGCGGCCTCAAGGAATTGCGCGTCAAGGAGTCCGACCGGCTCGAGGCCACCGCCGCCATGCTGCGGGTCAACGGCGTCAAGGTCGAGATTTCGGGCGACGACCTGATTGTCGAGGGCCGCGGCCACGTGCCGGGCGAGGGCCTGGTTGCCACCCACATGGACCACCGCATCGCGATGTCGGCGCTGGTGATGGGACTTGCCGCCGACAAGCCGGTGAAGGTCGACGACACCTCCTTCATCGCCACCTCATTTCCGGATTTCATTCCGATGATGCGCGGGCTTGGTGCGGAGTTCGCCTAGCTGAACGATGTCGAGCGGAAGGACGATCCGATGGGTCCAAATACGCTTGCAGAGGCTGTCGATAGAATTCGACGCGGCGCATCGCCGACTGTGACGCTGGCCGAGTTTGTCGATATGTTCGACCTCGTAGCCACGACTGAGGCCCGTTACGATACGATCGCCGAGGAACCGGCATTGACGAACGACAAAAGGTTCGATGCGTTGGTTGGGGCAATCGCCGAATACCTGGCCAAGCAGCACAGGATGGGTCATGTACCGAAGTGGGTTTGCGGTCCTGCACGTTTTCTCGATCGACCTTGGCACACGAGTTCGATTTTCATCGACTGGACGCGCGAGTTTGTGACCGACGGCATGCGCGAATACCTGACCTTTGCCAGCCCCGGCGAATTCGCCTCGCGCAACATCTTCACCGAGGAACGGCCGCTGCGGCGGGCCCGTGGCCCGCAGCCAGCCAAGACATAGGCCAGCATGATCATCGCCATCGACGGACCGGCAGCTTCCGGCAAAGGCACGCTCGGCAAGCGGCTTGCCCGGCATTACGGCTATCGTCACCTCGATACCGGCGTGATCTACCGCGCGGTCGCCAAGGCGCTGTTGGACGCCGGCGCCGACCTGACCGACGAGATGATCGCGGTGTCAGCGGCATTGGCGCTCGACCCCGAAAAGTTCGGCGATCCCGCGCTCAAGACCCAGGCCGTGGGCGATGCCGCCTCGGTGGTCTCGGCGATCCCCAGGGTGCGGGAGGTTTTGCTGAATTTTCAGCGCCAATTTGCCGCCGATCCGCCCGGCGCGGTGCTCGACGGCCGCGACATCGGAACCGTGATCTGCCCGCATGCCGACGTGAAGATTTTCGTCGTCGCCGACCCGAAGGTCCGCGCCCGCCGCAGGACGCTGGAGGCTCGCGCTCGGGGCGAGGACGTCGACGAGGCCGCGGTGCTGGCGGATATCCTCAAGCGCGACGAACGTGACCAAAATCGCGCCACCGCTCCTTTAAAGCAGGCCGCGGATGCTTACTTGCTCGATAACTCCCATTTGGATATAGAAGGCAGCGTCCAGGCCGCCATCGACATTGTCGAGGCCGTCCGAGCGGGCCGGCAGCGGGTCTAATCCGCCGCCGTCATTGGAGGAAAGCCCGCTCCAGGTCTTGAACATCGATATCCCGAGGTCGATTGCCTCGTTCAGGTCCCGGACAAAACCAACGTCTCGAACGTGCAGGCATGCTGCCGGCCCGCCATTTGCGCATTGTCGCAAAGGCGGTCGTCAGGGATTTGCGGAACCCTGGCACTTCACGCGCGATACGCCCCAAAACCCCAATGGCCGGCAATACCCGCATCTGGAGAACAAATGGCTTCGACTGCTACTTCCTATAATCCTTCCCGCGACGATTTTGCCGCCATGCTCGACGAGTCCTTCGCCGGCGGCAATCTGCAGGAAAGCTCCGTCATCAAGGGCACCGTTGTTGCGATCGAGAAGGACATGGCCGTCATCGACGTCGGCCTGAAGACCGAGGGCCGTGTGGCGCTACGCGAATTCGCCGGGCCCGGCAAAGAAAGCGAACTCAAGGTGGGCGACGTGGTCGAGGTGTTTCTCGACCGCATCGAGAATGCGCTCGGCGAAGCCGTGCTGTCGCGCGACAAGGCGCGCCGCGAGGAGAGCTGGGGCAAGCTGGAAAAGGCCTTCAACAATAACGAGAAGGTGCACGGCGTCATCTTCAACCAGGTCAAGGGCGGCTTCACCGTCGACCTCGACGGCGCGGTCGCCTTCCTGCCGCGCTCGCAGGTCGACATCCGCCCGATCCGCGACGTCGCACCGCTGATGAACAATTCGCAGCCATTCCAGATCCTGAAGATGGATCGCCGCCGCGGCAACATCGTGGTGTCGCGCCGCACCGTGCTGGAAGAGACCCGCGCCGAGCAGCGCCAGGAACTGGTGCAGAACCTCGAAGAAGGTCAGGTCATCGACGGCGTGGTCAAGAACATCACCGATTACGGCGCGTTCGTCGACCTCGGCGGCATCGACGGCCTGCTGCACGTCACCGATATCGCCTGGCGAAGGGTCAACCACCCGACCGAGGTGCTCACCATCGGCCAGACCGTCAAGGTCAAGATCATCAAGATCAACCACGAGACCCACCGTATCTCGCTCGGCATGAAGCAGCTGCTGGACGATCCGTGGCAGGGCATCGAGGCGAAATATCCGCTGAACGCGCGCTTCACCGGCCGCGTCACCAACATCACCGACTACGGTGCCTTCGTCGAGCTGGAGCCGGGCATCGAAGGCCTGATCCACGTCTCGGAAATGTCGTGGACCAAGAAGAACATGCACCCCGGCAAGATCGTCTCGACCTCGCAGGAAGTCGAAGTGCAGGTGCTGGAAGTGGATTCGGTCAAGCGCCGGATTTCGCTCGGTCTCAAACAGACCATGCGCAACCCATGGGAAGTCTTCGTCGAGAAATTCCCGGTCGGCTCGGTGGTCGAGGGCGAGGTCAAGAACAAGACCGAGTTCGGCCTGTTCCTCGGGCTCGAGGGCGACGTCGACGGCATGGTGCATCTGTCCGACCTCGACTGGAAGCTCCCGGGCGAGCAGGTGATCGACAACTTCAAGAAGGGCGACATGGTCAAGGCCGTGGTGCTCGACGTCGATGTCGAGAAGGAGCGCATCTCGCTCGGCGTCAAGCAGCTCGAGGGCGATCCGTTCGCGGAGCCCGGCGACGTCAAGAAGGGCGCGGTGGTGACCTGCGAAGTGCTCGAGGTCAAGGAAAGCGGCATCGAGGTCAAGATCGTCGGCACCGACTTCACCACCTTCATCAAGCGTTCGGAGCTGGCGCGCGAGCGCGCCGATCAGCGCGCCGAACGTTTCGCCGTGGGCGAAAAGGTCGACGCGCGGGTGATCCAGTTCGACAAGAAGGCCCGCAAGGTGCAGGTCTCGATCAAGGCACTCGAAGTCGCCGAAGAGAAGGAAGCCATCGCGCAATATGGCTCCTCCGATTCGGGGGCGACGCTGGGCGACATTCTCGGCACCGCCCTCAAACAGCGCACCGACAAGTAAGGTCAGCGCTTACCGGCTTCATCAATCGGGCCCCGGTTTCGACCGGGGCCTTTTTGTTCGTCATCCCGGCGAACGCCGGAATCCATACGCCGTGCCCTGTCGATGGGGGCACCGTGGTAAAGACCTTCAACAACAATTACCGCCGCGGAATATGGGCCCCGGCGTTCGCCGGGGCGACGAGGGGGCCTTGTTTTCTTCATATTGCATCGCAATTGATGTAATCATGACACGCCATATTAGGGCTATGCAGAGGACGCCGTGCGATCCCTCGGGTAGCCGCTTCCGGGAGAATTTTCGATGTCGCTTGAATCGGACGTGATCGTCGACCGCCGCAGGATTCGCCGCAAGCTGACGTTCTGGCGCGTCGCCGCGGCGGTGCTGGCGATTGCCGCGATCGTCGCGATCGGGGTGATCGCGACGCCGGGCGGGCGCGGCGCGTTCTCGACGGCGGGCTCGATCGCGCGCATCCAAATCGACGGCCTGATCCTCAGCGACAATGATCGGGTGGCGGCGCTGGAGCGGCTGGAGAAATCCAGCGCCGCGGCGGTCATCGTGCACATCAACTCGCCCGGCGGCACCACGGCCGGCTCCGAACAGCTCTACGATGCGCTGACGAGCCTGAAGGCAAAGAAGCCGCTGGTCGTGGTGGTCGAAGGCCTGGCTGCATCGGGCGGCTACATCACTGCGATCGCGGCCGATCATATCGTGGCGCAACAGACCTCGCTGGTCGGTTCGATCGGCGTGCTGTTTCAGTTTCCGAACTTCACGGATCTTTTGAAAACCGTCGGCGTCAAGGTCGAGGAAGTGAAGTCCTCACCGCTGAAAGCGGCCCCCAACGGCTTCGAGCCGACCAGTCCGGAAGCGCGCGCGGCGCTGGATTCGCTGGTGAAGGACTCCTACGCCTGGTTCCGCGGCCTGGTGAAGGACCGGCGCGGCATGGACGACGCCTTGCTCGACAAGGTCGCGGACGGACGGGTGTTCACCGGCCACCAGGCGGTCGACCTCAAACTGGTCGATCAACTCGGCGACGAGAAAACCGCGGTGGCGTGGCTGGTCGCGGAGAAGGGCGTCAAGGCCGGCCTGCCGGTGCGCGACTACAAGCTGGCGCCGCGCTTCGGCGACCTGACTTTCCTGCGCACGGCGGCCTCGATCACGCTCGATGCGCTCGGCTTCAGTGGCATGGCGAGGCGGATCGAGCAGGTTGGCGTCGCAGGGGCGGTCGACGGGCTAAGCCTCGACGGTATGCTGGCGCTGTGGCAACCCGGGGGTACCAATTGAGCGGCCTATGTCCGGTTTCCGCCCCCTGTCCCGCATTGCGGGTACTGTCACAAACCCCGCCCGGGACCTCTGTCACGCCTTTTCGCGCCGGCCAAACTTGATTTAGCGTCTTGACAGTTCAAGGCATTTTCACGGAAATGGATATCCGCACCTTCCCGGGTCCCAGTCTCGATGATCAAATCCGAACTTGTTCAGCGTATCGCCGAGCACAACCCGCATCTCTACCAGCGGGATGTCGAGAACATTGTGAACGCGATCCTCGATGAGATCGTTGCCGCCCTGGCTCGCGGCGACCGGGTCGAGCTGCGCGGTTTCGGTGCTTTCTCGGTCAAGCACCGCCCCGCGCGCGCGGGGCGCAATCCGCGGACCGGCGCGCATGTACCGGTCGATCAGAAGAGCGTCCCGTTTTTCAAGACGGGCAAGGAAATGCGTGAACGGCTGAACCGCGAGAGCGGAGCGCCCGAAACCGGCGCATAAGCGTTTTCGGATCGCGCATCATCGGGCCGCAAAGCCGGGCGTGTTTTCGGACTGCGCGCCCGCCGGGTTTTCAGCAACGCGAGAGGGATCATGCGCAAGTTCTTTACCGCAGTGGTGCTGATCCCGTTGGGCCTGATCTTTGTCGTATTCGCGGTCGCAAACCGGCATTCGGTAACCGTGTCGTTCGACCCGTTCAATTCGGCCGATCCGTCGATCGCGGTCAGGCTGCCGCTGTTCGTCGTCATCATCGCGGTGGCGATCCTCGGCGTGGCGGCGGGCGGCACCGCCACCTGGTTCCGGCAGCGCCACTGGCGGCGCGCCGCACGCCGGCACGAGGCCGATGCGAACGCCGCGCGTGCCCAGCTCGCCGAACTGCGTGCCGGCAGCTCGCCTGCACGCTACAATCCGCAGCGCCTGCCGGCCCCGCAGCCAGCCGGCCCATATGGGGCCTCCGGGCGAGACAAGCAGGGCGCGACGTTGTAGAACGCGGGCCGCGAGCGCATCCTATTTCCGGCCCAGCCCGCAGCCCTGACCCGTGCCCTGAAACATGTCCCTGATCGTCAAAATTTGCGGCCTGTCCACGCGCGAGACGCTCGACGTCGCGCTGGACGCCGGCGCGGATATGGTCGGGTTCGTGTTCTTCTCCCCGTCGCCGCGGCATATCGGCTTTGAGGCGGCCCGCGAACTCGGCAACCAGGTCAAGCGGCGCGCGAAAAAGGTCGCGCTCACCGTCGATGCCGACGATGCGACGCTCGCCGACATCGTCGAGGCGCTGCAGCCCGATATGCTGCAGCTGCACGGCAAGGAGAGCGTGGCGCGGCTCGCCGACATCAAGCAGAAATTCGGATTGCCGGTCATGAAGGCGATCGCGGTCGAGACATCGGCCGACCTTGCCTCGTTGGCCGGCTATGCCGCGGTCGCCGACCGCATCCTGTTCGACGCCCGCGCGCCGAAGGAGGCCACGCGACCGGGCGGCCTCGGTGCGGTGTTCGACTGGCATGTGCTGGAACATCTCGACCTGAAACTGCCGTTCATGGTCTCGGGCGGGCTTAATGCGGAAAATGTCGCAGACGCCGTTCGCATCTCCCGCGCCGGCGGCGTCGATGTCTCCTCGGGCGTCGAACGCACCCCCGGCGTCAAGGATCCCGAGATGATCCGCGCCTTTATCCACGCCGCGCGCGCCACCGAAAACTCGACGGCGTCATGCCCGGGCTTGTCCCGGGCATCCACGTCTTTTGAAACTCAAAGCAAGTAAGACGTGGATGGCCGGGACAAGCCCGGCCATGACGAAAGGCGAAGATGAGTCCCGCAATACCCAACTCCTACCGCAGCGGCCCCGACGAGCGCGGTCATTTCGGCATTTTCGGCGGCCGCTTCGTCGCGGAAACGCTGATGCCGCTGATCCTCGACCTGGAAAAGGCCTATGCCGAGGCCAAAGCTGATCCGGCATTCCAGAAGGAGATGAACGGCTATCTCCGGGACTATGTCGGGCGGCCGTCGCCGCTGTATTTCGCTGAACGGCTGACCGAACATCTTGGCGGCGCAAAAATCTATCTCAAGCGCGAGGAGCTGAACCACACGGGCTCGCACAAGGTCAACAATGTGCTCGGCCAGATCATGGTGGCGCGGCGGATGGGCAAGAAGCGCATCATCGCCGAGACCGGCGCCGGCCAGCATGGCGTCGCCACCGCGACCTTGTGCGCGCGGTTCGGGCTCGAATGCGTGGTCTATATGGGCGCGGTCGACGTCGCGCGGCAGGCGCCGAACGTGTTCCGCATGGAAATGCTGGGCGCCAAAGTGATCGCGGTGCAATCGGGCACGCGAACGCTGAAGGACGCGATGAACGAGGCGCTGCGCGACTGGGTGACCAACGTCCACAACACCTATTACTGCATCGGCACCGTCGCGGGCCCGCATCCCTATCCGGCGATGGTGCGCGATTTCCAGTCGGTGATCGGCATCGAGACCCGCGCCCAGCTGCAGGAGGCGGAAGGCCGCTTGCCGGATTCGCTGGTGGCCTGCATCGGCGGCGGCTCCAATGCGATGGGGCTGTTTCATCCCTTCCTCGACGATCCCTCCGTCGAGATCTTCGGCGTTGAGGCGGCCGGCCACGGGCTGACGCAACTGCATGCGGCCTCGATTGCCGGAGGCCGGCCCGGCGTGCTGCACGGTAACCGAACCTATCTGTTGATGAACGATGACGGCCAGATCCAGGACGCGCATTCGATTTCGGCAGGCCTGGATTATCCTGGCATCGGGCCGGAGCATTCCTGGCTGTACGAGCAGGGCCGCGTCACGTTTCTGTCCGCTACCGACGATGAGGCGCTGGCGGCGTTTCAACTGCTGTCGCGGCTGGAAGGCATCATTCCCGCGCTGGAATCGGCGCATGCCATCGCCAAGGTGACGGAACTCGCGCCGAAGCGGCCAAAAGACCACCTGATGGTGATCAACCTCTCCGGCCGCGGCGACAAGGACATCCCGCAGGTGGCGGATATTCTGCGGGGGAAGACGCAGTGATGACCGCCAGCATCGAGTCCGTGGAGAGAGCCCCCACCCTAACCCTCCCCCGCAAGCCGGAGAGGGAACGGACCGCATTCGGGGCAAGCACCGCTCTGTCTGCTCGGCGAGGTCAGCCCCCTCTCCCGCTTGCGGGGGAGGGCCGGAGTGGGGGTGCTTCCGCAGATGCAAATGCAAGAGGCGGGCACAGCACCGCAGGCGCCGCATCATGACCACGCGCATCGATGCACGCTTCGCCGAGTTGAAGAAACAAGGCCGCTCCGCCTTCATCACCTTCCTGATGGCCGGCGATCCCGATCCTGCGACCTCGCTCGACATCATCAAGGCGCTGCCGAAGGCGGGCGCCGACATCATCGAGATCGGCATGCCCTTCACCGATCCGATGGCGGACGGTCCGGCCATCCAGGCGGCGGGCCTGCGCGCGCTGAAGGCCGGCATGACGCTGAAGAAGACGCTCGCGATGGTGCGGGAGTTTCGCAACGGCGACAACGCCACGCCGCTGGTGCTGATGGGCTATTACAATCCGATCTACATCTACGGCGTCGACAAGTTCCTGGTCGACGCGAAGTCCGCTGGCGTCGACGGCCTCATCATCGTCGACCTGCCGCCGGAGGAAGACGAGGAATTGTGCCTGCCGGCGCTCAAGGCCGGGCTGAATTTCATCCGGCTGGCGACGCCGACCACCGACGACAAGCGTCTTCCGGCCGTGCTCGCCAACACCTCCGGCTTTGTCTATTACGTTGCCATCACCGGCATCACCGGCAGCGCTGCCGCCGATTCCGGTGTCGTCGGCGAGGCCGTTGCCCGCATCAAGCGGCACACCAGCTTGCCGGTCTGTGTCGGCTTCGGCATCCGCACCCCTGAGGCTGCGCGCGCGATTGCGCAAAATGCCGATGGTGCGGTGGTCGGCACCGCGCTGGTCGATGCGCTGCGCGGCAGCCTCGATGCCGAGGGCCGGGCGACGGCCAAAACCGTCGGTGCGGTGGCCGATATGGTTTCCTCGCTGGCGCAGGGCGTCCGGGGTGCGAAACAGGCCGCGGAATAAGCCACAATTGCAGGCGAGATAGACGGGCAAAGCGTTTTCGAGCGAAGTGGTCACCGGTTCGCGTGAAGAAAACGCGTCAAAACAAGAATCTAGCGCCGGCTTGCCGGGATATGTCCGGGGCGCCATATATTCCAGGCGATTTGATCGCCATTCGGAGCGAACCATGAATTGGCTCACCAACGTCGTCCGGCCGAAGATCCGCAGCATCCTGCGCCGCGAGACGCCGGAGAATCTGTGGATCAAGTGCCCGGATTCCGGACAGCTGGTGTTCTACAAGGACGTCGAGGCCAATCAGTTCGTGATCCCCGGCTCGAACTACCACATGCGCATGGGCGCGATGGCGCGGCTGAAATCGATCTTCGACAACGAGACATGGTTCGACGTGGCGCTGCCCGAGGTAACGGCTGACCCGCTGAGATTTCGCGACGAACGCCGCTACGCCGACCGCATCAAGGATGCCCGCGCCCGCACCGGGCTGAACGACGCCATCAAGGTCGGCTATGGCAAGCTCGAAGGCGCAGCCGTCGTGATCGCGGTACAGGATTTTGACTTCATGGGCGGCTCGCTCGGCATGGCCGCCGGCGAAGCCATCGTGCGCGGGCTTGAGCTTGCGGTCGAGAAGAAGTCCCCGTTCATCGTGTTCGCGGCCTCCGGCGGCGCCCGCATGCAGGAAGGCATTTTGTCGTTGATGCAGATGCCGCGCACCACCGTCGGCGTGCAGATGCTGCGCGAGGCGAAACAGCCCTATATCGTGGTCTTGACCAATCCGACCACCGGCGGCGTCACCGCCTCCTATGCCATGCTCGGCGACGTGCAGATCGCCGAGCCCGGCGCGCTGATCGGCTTTGCCGGCGCGCGCGTGATCGAACAGACCATTCGCGAGAAGCTGCCGGAAGGGTTTCAGCGCGCCGAATATCTGAAAGACCACGGCATGGTCGACATGGTGGTGCATCGCCACGATCTGCGCCCGACCCTGGCGCGGCTGTGCCGGCTGCTGACGAAGTCGCCGGCGCCGGAGACAGCCTCAAAACCCGCAGTCTCCGTCACTTTCCCCACCCAGATCGTATCAGGTGCGGACGTCGCCCCGGCCGCACCCCACGCGTGAACGCGCCCGCCCCCAGGCCGTCGTCGCCGCTCGGCGAATTGATCGCGCGGCTGTCCGCGCTGCACCCCAAACGCATCGATCTCGATCTCGAGCGGATGCATCGGCTGCTGGCCGGGCTCGACCATCCCGAACGAAAACTGCCGCCGGTGATCCACGTCGCCGGCACCAATGGCAAGGGCTCGACGATCGCCTATCTGCGCGCGATCCTGGAAGCGGCCGCGCTCCGCGTCCATGTCTTTACCTCGCCATACCTGGTGCGGATCAACGAATGCTTTCGGCTCGGCCGGACCGGCGGCGGCGTACTGGTCGGCGACGACGATCTCACCACGGCGCTGGAGGTTTGCGAGCGGGCGAACGCGGGCGCGCCCATCACCATATTTGAGATCCAGACTGCGGCGGCGTTTTGCCTGTTCGCGCAGCATCCGGCCGATGTCGTGCTGCTCGAAGTAGGCCTCGGCGGCCGGCTGGACTCCACCAACGTGATCGAAGCGCCGCTCGTGACCGTGATCGCGCCGGTCAGCATGGATCATACCGAATTCCTCGGCGATACGCTGACGGCGATCGCCCGCGAAAAAGCGGGCATCATCAAGCGCGGCGTCCCGGTGATTTGCGCCGAACAGCCGCCGGAAGCGATTGCCGTGATCGAGCAAGCGGCGAAACGCTTGCACGCGCCGCTGTATTCGGCGGGCGAGGGGTGGCATGTCAATGTCGAGCGCGGCCGGCTGGTCTATCAGGACGAGCGCGGCCTGATGGATCTGGCGGCGCCAAAACTGTTCGGCCGGCACCAGTTCGACAATGCCGGTCTCGCGATCGCGACGCTGCGCGCTCAAAGCGTGTTCAAGGTCGACGCGGCCGCGTTCGAGGCCGGCATCGTCAACGCCGAATGGCCGGCGCGGATGCAGCGGCTGGCGTCGGGCACACTGCTGGAGCATGCCCCGCAAGGCTCGGAAATCTGGCTCGACGGCGGCCACAATGCCGAGGGCGGGCGCGTCGCCGCGGCAGCGCTCGGCGATCTCGAGGAGCGCGTCTCGCGGCCGCTGGTGGTGATCGCTGGCATGATGGCCAACAAGGATGCGGGCGGCTTTCTGGCCAATTTCGCAGGGCTGACGCGTCATATCATCGCGGTGCAGATCCCCGGCCGCGATGGTGCGATGCCGCCGGACCGGCTGGCGGATGCCGCGCGGGCGCTCGGCATGCGGGTCGAAACCACAAGCAGCGTCGAGGCCGCGCTGCGCGCGCTGGCGCGTCTCACCTACGAAGTACCGCCGCGCATCCTGATTACCGGCTCGCTCTATCTCGCCGGCCATGTTCTGGCCGCCAACGGCACGCCGCCGGGATAGGGTCCAAATGCGCTTTGCCGCGATTGCCGATGTCCATGGAAACCATCTCGCGCTGGAAGCCGTGGTCGCCGATATCCGCGCGCAAGGCATCGACCAGATCGTCGATCTCGGCGACATGGCGAGCGGGCCGCTCGACGCGCGAGCGACCATGGATGCGCTGATGGCGCTCGACGCCGTCCACGTGCTGGGCAATCACGATCGCTATCTGATCGACCGGCCGCCCGGGAAGATGGGGTCATGGGACCGCCCCGCGCATGCGCAGCTCGACGCCCTTCATCTCGACTGGCTGCGCAGCATTCCGCCGACTTGCGTGTACCGCGACCGCGTCTTTCTCTGCCACGCGACGCCGGCAAGCGATGAGGTCTATTGGCTGGAGACCGTGTTGCCCGACGGCAGGGTTAGGATGGCCTCATTGGAAGCGATCGAGCAGGCCGCGAAGGGAATCGCGCAGTCACTCATGCTCTGCGGCCACAGCCATATCGCGCGTGCGGTACGGCTTTCCGACGGGCGCCTGATCGTCAATCCCGGCAGCGTCGGCTCGCCCGGCTATCGCGACGTCCATCCATTTCCGCATGTCATGGAAGCTGGCACGCCCGATGCCCGCTATGCGATCCTGGAATTTGCCGATGGCGGCTGGAGCGTGACCTTCCGGCAGGTGCCCTACGATCACGAGGCAATGGCGGCGCTGGCCCGTCGCAACGGCCAGCCGGAGCTGGCCTCCGCGCTGGCGACAGGCTGGATCAGGTAGAAAGCAGTTTCATTGGGTCGGCGGTTTTCTGCTTGAGCTGATCGAATGTGCATTGCTTCGGCGCCTTGTCGGGACGCCAGCGCAGGATCGACGTGCCATGGCGAAATCGCTCGCCGCTGAAATGGTCGTAAGCAACCTCGACGACGAGTTTTGGCTTGAGCGGATGCCACTGCGCTGAACGCTCGGTCGACCACCGGCTGGGGCCGCCCGGCGCGTTGCCGGTGAAGCCCGGGGGTAGCGATCAGCGGCTCCAGTCTCGCCGTCAGCTCGGGCTTGTCCTGCGCCTTGATCGCCGAGGTGAAGCCGACATGATGCAGCAAGCCATCGTGATCATAAAGGCCGAGCAACAGCGATCCGACGACCCGCTTGCCCTTCAGCCTGTTGGTCGCGTAGCGGAAGCCGCCGATCACGCAGTCGGCGCTGCGGAAATTCTTGATCTTCTGCATGCCGTCGCGGTTGCCGGATTGATAGGGCAGATCGACGCGCTTGGCGATCACGCCGTCGCAACCGCCGCCCGCCCGCGCCAGCCATTTCCTCGCGGTCCCATAGCTCGTCGTCGCCGGCGATAGCCGAAACGTTGGATTGGATTTGAACTGAGCTTTTGCAAAAGCCTCGAGTGCCGGCCGCCTCTGACGAAGCGGCCGTGCGGCGAGGTCTTTATGTTCGGCACTCCCCAGGAGGTCGAAGGCGAGATAGAGCGCCGGCGTGTCCGCTGAAAGCCTCTTCACCCGGCTGGCGGCGGGATGAATTCGCTGCAACAGGTCGTCGAAGGAGAACGCCCTGCCCTCCGGCACGACGATCTCGCCATCGAGGAGGAACGATCGCGCCTTCAAGTGGCGCGCGGCTTCGACCAGTTCGGGGAAGTATCGCGTCAGATCCTGACCCGACTTCGAGCGGAGATCGACCTTGCCGTCCTTGCGGGAGAGCAGGCAACGAAAGCCGTCCCATTTCGGCTCATACTGCCATTCGGCCCCGCGTGGAATGGCGTCGACCGAGCGCGCCTCCATGGCCACCGGTTCGGCGGCTTTCATGGCGGTCCTTCGGCGCGGCGGCGGCATAGGCTCCCAACGCAAACGGCCGGCTATTCGCCGGCCGCTTTCGGAAATAATTGTCGCGCAGCGAATCAGACCGCAGCGGTGATCCACTGCTGCAGCTTCTGCTTCGGCGCGGCCCCGACCTGGCGCGAGGCCATCTCGCCGCCCTTGAAGATCATCAGGGTCGGGATCGACATCACGCCGTATTTGGAGGCCGTCTTCGGGCTCTCGTCGACGTTCAGCTTGACGATCTTGACTTTGTCGCCCATGACGCCGGAAATCTCGTCGAGCGCGGGCGCGATCATGCGGCACGGACCGCACCATTCGGCCCAGAAATCGACCACGACCGGGCCGGTCGCCTTGAGCACTTCGGCTTCGAAATCGGCGTCAGAAACCTTGCCAACGGCCATCGGAATACCTCGTTCGGTTCGGGAAGGATGCGGCCCTTAGAATCGCCGCGGGGATCATGCAGCCAACCTATGAACGGGCGGTTGCCGGGTCAAGCTTGCTCATCCCCCTGGATAATGGTGGCCAGTTGCGCGTCCAGCGCAGGAGCAGGAATCTCCATCAATTCAGGCGTTTCGGTCCAAAGCAACGCTGCCCGGACCAGCCGCTGGGGATAAAGCTTCTGCAGTATCGCGCGGTAAAGTGCGAGCTGGCGGACATAGGCCGAAGGCGCCCCGGCCGGCAGGCTGGGCGGGGCGAGGTTGGTCTTGAAATCGACGATCAGGACCTCGGTTGGCGTCACCGCCAGCCGGTCGATTTGCCCTGATACCAGGGCCGGAGGCCGTCCCGGCCGATCCAGCCTTCCCGCGATGGAGACCTCGGCGCGGCTACCCGACGCAAATACCGGCGCGAACAGCGGGTTGCCGACCAGCGCCAGCACGCTCTCTGCCAGCGCCGCACATTCGCCGTCGGACCAGCCGCCGGCATTGCGGGCAAGGTAGCCCAGCGCGGCGTCGCGGCGCCGCTCAGGGGCAATATCGGGGAGGGATTGCAGCAGCCGGTGCACCAGCGTGCCGCGCTGGAGCGCGCGGGCCCGCAGTGCGAGCGATTCGCCGCTGCGGAAGGTTTTGCCCTCATCCGCGCCGGCATCGGACGGGCGTAGCCGAGGGTCGATGGTTTGCGCCGGCGCGGCCGGTGTGTAGAGCCATTCCGGCAGCGATGGAGGCGTGCTTGCCCCGGCATCGAGGACGATGCCGGTCTCGCGCGTTGCGTCTTCGGCTCGCCGGTAGCTTTTCACCACGCCGTCGCCGGCCGGGATTTCCTGGAGATCCAGGCCTGAATTCGCAAGGCCTCGCTTGATCAAATCGTACCAGGAATCCGCGCGGACGCTGTTTCTGTTGCCGGGCATGCAGCCGGCGACAATCAGCCGATCGGCCGCGCGCGTCATCGCGACATAGAGCAGGCGGCGATATTCGTGCTCGGTCTCCTCCAGCATGGCGTCGCGCGCCTCAGCCACGCAAGGCGGATCCTCGGCCTTGCGTCCGGCCCAGACCACGGCCTTGCCGCCGTTGCCCTGCAGCAAATGGATGAGGCGCAGCCGCTGGGTGTCCGATGGCGACGTCGTGGTGTCGGCCATGATCACGACGGGGGCTTCCAGCCCTTTCGCGCCATGCACGGTCATCACGCGGACCTCGTCGCGCGAGATCTCCATGTCGCGTTTCACCTCGGTGTCGGCGGCGCGCAGCCAGGCCATGAACCCCTGCAGCGAGGCCGGCGCCTTCCGCTCGTAGGACATGGCCAGTTCGAGGAATTCGTCGAGCGCATCGTTGGCCTCATGCCCGAGCCGGCGCAGGATGCGCGCGCGACCCTGATCGCCGCCGAGCAGCCAGGCGAAGAAAGAGAACGGTGTCTCGGTGCGAAAGCGCCGCTCGCATTCGGCGAGCCGCTCGAGCGCACTCCTGAAGTTGCCGCTCTCGGCGGCGTGAGCGGTCAGCGCATCGCGCAGTGATCCCTTGCGGTTCCAGGCGAGCCGGAACAGCTCGTCCTCGTCGAGGTTGAACAACGGGCTTTTCAACGCGACCGCGAGCGCAAGATCGTCCTGCGGCAGCAACAGGGCGTCGGCGAGATTCATCAAGTCGATGATGGCAATGTGTTCGGTGAGTTTGAGCCGGTCGGCGCCAGCCACGGGAATGCCGGCGTGCTTGATCGCCTGGATGACGGCGTCGAACAGGTTGCCGCGGCGGCGCACCAGTACCAGCACGTCGCCATAGCTAAGGCGGCGGCGATTGCCGAGGCGTCCGGTCATGGTGCCGCCGGCGACCAGCCGGCCGATCTCGCTCTGGATGCGTTTCGACAGCTTGACCTCGGCGCTGGTCACGGGCACGCCATCGAACGGCGCGCGCCAGCCCTCGATGTCCTGCTTCTCATCGGCGACTGAGAGCTCCCAGAGGTCGATCTGGCTTGGGCCTGCATCGGGCAGCGCTTCGTGCAGCGGATAGGCCTTTTCGGCGTGGATGCTGCGGTAGATCGCCTCGTCGCGAAATACGTGATCGACGGATCTCAGGATCGCCTGTCCCGACCGGAAGGAATAGGTAAGCGGGATGGACTCGAATCGAAGCTCGGCATCCTCGAACTTCTTCTTCAATTCCCACCGCCGTGCGTCGAACTCCCGGGGTGCCGCGCCCTGAAAGGAGAAGATCGACTGCTTCTCGTCGCCGACGGCGAACACGGTGCGCATCACGCCGTCACGCGCGCCTGCGCCGGCGGTGAATTCCGAGATGATATGCGCGATGATGTCCCATTGCCGGGGACTGGTGTCCTGCGCCTCGTCGATCAGCACGTGATCGACGCCGCGGTCGAGCTTGTAGTGCACCCAGCCGGACGCTCCGCTTGCAAGTAGCGCCAGCGTCTTGTCGATCAGGTCGTCATAGTCGAGCAGGCCGCGCTCGGCCTTTTCGCGCCGGTAGTTTGCGGCGACCGCGATCGCAATATGCAGCAGGGCTTCAGTGCGGTCGCGCACCATTATCGCGCGGCGCTTTTCGATCAAGGGCGGAAGACGATCGACTTCGGCGTCGAACCGGTCGCCGAAGTCGGCATTCTTCTTTCGAAAACTGTTAGTCACGACTGAAGCGCGCGGCGTCTTGGCGTCGGTCAGGAACACGCATAGATACTCATCGACCTTAGCGGTATCCGTCGCGCGCATCGCCTCTGCGAGGCGTGCGGCCTGTGCCTGGTCGGCATTGCTGCTCGCGGCAAGCGCTACGGCGGCGCGCTGCCAAAGCGACCGGGGCAAATTCGGACCGTCGACAATCTCCTGATCGATATCGTCAAGACGATCGTCGATTTCGACTCCGAGCGCCGCCGAAACCTGGGCTGCGGCAGCGTCAGCGCCGCCGGCCGCGTCGGTCCAGGCCATGAAATGATCGCGGCTGAGGCATGCCTCGCGCACGACGTCCTTGAAGGTAACGTCTGCCGCGTTGGCCATGGCGGCCAGCAGCGCGCGCCCGACCGCGTTGTCCGGTGCCCGCGAGGCATCGAGCATCACGGCGAGGCTGGCGCGCTCCATCATCTCGGTCTGGTCGCGGTCGTCGAGCACGGTGAAGCGGGCCGGTACGTTGGCCTCAAAAGGAAATTGCTGCAACAGGCGGGTGCACAGCGCGTGGATGGTTTGCACCTTCAGCCCGCCCGGTGTTTCCAGCGCGGAGGCGAACAGTTCGCGGGCCGATTTGCGCAGCTGCACCGTCGGGTGCGCGATACCGGCGTCGCGGATCGCGGCATCGAGCGCGCCGTCGTCGAGCGTTACCCAGTGGCCGAGCGTCGTGAACACGCGCTCGGCCATGTTGGCTGCTGCCGCCTTGGTGAAGGTCAGGCACAAAATCTTTTCCGGCGGCACGCCGGCGAGCATCAGCCGGATCACGCGCTGCACCAGCACGTGGGTCTTGCCGGAGCCGGCATTGGCCGACACGAACGCGGAGGCCGCGGGATCGGATGCGCGGGCCTGCGCGTCACGGACGGGGGGCGGAATGGTGCGCAAAACCTTCACCACTCCTCCAGCGCGACGCCGCCGGCGGCGGACCATTCCTTGACGCGGGCGAGGTTGTCGTAGTCGCCGTAGCGGGCGGTCCACATCGACAGCACCAGCGATCGATACGGTTCGTCCGGGTTCTCGAACCGGCGGATCAGCGCCTCGAGCTCCGCCCGCGCATAATCGGCCGCCTCATCGGGCAACTGTGGCGTGTCGTTTTGCCTGATCTTCAATTCGACGGTCTTGTGCTCGCCCGGCGGATTGTTGCCGCTCAATCTGACATAGGCGAGTTCTCCGACGGAGGCGCCCGCATCGATATCGGCAAAACCTCCCTCGCGCAGGATCGCCGCCTCCAGGGTGAGCTGCGGCGACAATCCCATCCGCACCTGCTTTCCGCTCGGCGGTTGCCCGGTCTTGTAGTCGAGGACGGCAAAGCTGCCGTCGCCGCGGCGTTCGATCCGATCGGCGCGTGCGGTGAGCGTGAATATTCTGGCATTGTCGAGGGGGATCTTGATCTCGCCCCGAATCTCGGCGGCGATGGCGGCGATGTTGCCGCGGCGCCCGGCCTCCCATTCGGCGAACCAGCGCGAGATCCGCTGGAACCGCGGCCACCACAGCGCGCGCGCCTCCGGCTTCTCCATCAGCGGCGCGAAATGCTTTTCGCCGATCCGGCGCAATACGCCTGCCGCGTCGTCCGGCAGTGCATTGGCGTATTCCCTGGTGAACTCACCAAGCGATTCGTGGATGGCAGAGCCGCGATCGGCCGCCGACAGCGGCATGTCGACGGGATCGAGCGAGCCGAGCCTGAGAATGTGGCGGGCATAGATGGTGTAGGGATCGCGCAGCCAGTCCTCGATCGCGGTGACCGACAGCGTTGTCGGACGCGTCTCGCGCGGCGGCCTGGGCTGCGGCTGCCCGATCGGCTTGACCTCCACGGGCTGGTCGATCGCGGCGGCGTAGTGAACATACTTGTCGCCGGCCGCTCTTGCCGCCCTCCAGCGTTCCTCGCCCGCGACGGCTTCCAGCCGATGCAGGAAGCGCGAGGCGACCGCCGGAGCGCCTCCGACCTTGGCCGAATGGGTGAGGATCACATCCTCATGACCGAGCAGTTGAGCGAAGTCGTGCGCAGAAAGGCCGATGCGGCGCTCCGGAAGGTCGAGACCGAGTTCATGACGCATCGGCCGGCTCAGCCAGGGATCGACGCGCGGCGCCGGCGGCCATACGGTTTCGACCAGCCCGCCCAGGATGACGCGGTCGGATTCCGTCAACCGCGCTTCCAACTGGCCGAAAATGTGGATTTGCGCGCCCGGCAGCTCGCGCCGCCGCACCAGACGGTCTGCAAAGGCGGTCTGGAACACCTCGGCATAGTCGCCGGCCTCGACCATCAGGCCGATCTTCTCCTGCCGGCCGAGCAAATCATCGAAGGCGGACGCGAGCGCGAGCCCGTCCGAGCCCTCGAATGCCGTGGCGACACCGTGCTCGTCGGCGGAGAGAACAACCAGCGTCTCGCGATGGCGCTGCGCGAGTTCAGCGAAATCATGCGGTCTCGAGCCAGCAAGGCCTTCCAGCGGCGTCAGCGCCTTGCGGAGCGCCGCGATCAGCGATTGCGCGCGGTCGAGTTCGTGGTCTTTCAACCGTGCACGCGGCTCGGCACGGTGCAGCGATGAGGTTTCGCCGCCCCGCAACTTGCGCAGTTCATCGCGGAAGCGGGCGAAATCGGCGGCCAAACCACTGCCGCCGGCCTGCGGTCGGGTGCCGCGCAGCAGCGAAAGCTCGAGCACTTCAATGTCGCGCTTCAATGCGTCATGCATGCCGCCGAGCCGGAACATCGGATGCTTGAGCAGTGCCAGCAGGGTTGGCGGCTCCAATCCCTTTGTCGCGGCTTCCGCCACCAGCCGCGCAAAGATGCCGGCCGGCGTTTCCGTCAGTGCGTCGCCGCCGGAATCGTCGAATTCGAGATTCCAGCGGCCGAGCGCCGCCGTCACCCGCCGCGCCAGCGCGCGGTCCGGCGTCACCAGCGCCACCGACTTGCCCAGATGCCGCGCCTCGCGCATCGCGACCGCAATGGCGAGCGCCTCAATCTCCGGATTCGGCGCCTCGATTACGGCGAGCCCGTCCATGCCGGCTGCGATTTGCGCCGCGATATCCAGCCGCTTCAACCGATCGTACCATTCCGAGGTGGCGTTCGACGGCCGCATCGCCTCGGATGCCAACACCTCGCGGCCGCCTTGTGCAGTCTTCCCGAGAATTTCGACATCGCCGCGCTTGATGCCGAAGCGCGACAGCAGGGCGTGCATCGCATATTGCGGATGGTTGGAGGCCGGCGGCGTCGTGGAGGCGCCTTTTGCATCCCTGACGCCGCCGATTGATCGCCAGGCGTCGTCATCGAGGTCGGTATCGAGGCCCGGCAGCACCACCGCACCGTGCGGCAGCCGGGCCACGGCCTGCAGGAATTTTGCCGTTGACGGCATCGATCCGGTCGAGCCCGCGGCGATCACGGGCTCGTCGGACGACTTTGTGAGGCGCTCGGCTTCAGCATCGATCAAGCGGTCGCGCCGTGTGGCGGGCTCGATCCGGTTGGTTTCGGCAAGAAAAGCCGGCCAGAAGTCGCGGGCGATTTTCAGGAAATCCAGCGTGTGTTGCCAGTATTTGTCGAACTGGTCGGGCACGAGACGGTCAAGCGCGCTCCAGTCGACGCCGCGTGTCACCATGTCGTCGATCAGCCGCGCAAGGTCGCCGGCCAGTCTAAGCGTGGAGGCAGGACCGCCGACCACCAGCGGCGACAGCCCCGGCCGTTTGGCCCAGGCGGCGATAAGTCTCGACAGCACCAGCCGGCGTTCGAGTTCACCGAGTTTGGGCGGAACGTCCAGCGGGGCGATCCCGCCGGGTTCGGAATCTTCCGCAAACGCAAGCTCATCCTCGTCGATGTCGCCGAGCGCGACAATGCGCGGCAGGATCGCCGCATCCTTGCCGAGCACATCCAGGAAGATGCCATGCGCCAGCCGGCCGGCGCGACGGGTCGGAAGATAGAGCGTCGCCTGCGCCAGCCGTGCCGGATCGGAGCGCGCTTCGAACCCGTCGACCAGCCGGCCGTCGACCAGCGCGGCGATGACGCTGCGCAGGAACGGCACGGACAGGGGAACGCTGAAAACGCGCATGGGCCTTCCTGATTCGAAGATCAGGCCGCATCATGGCATGGGCGGTTTTCGGGAGCGATTTCTAATTGGGTGCGGCGGTAACCTGTAGGGTGGGCAAAGCCAAGCGTGCCCACCATAACTGTCCTAATTTTTTGCGAGATGGTGGGCACGCTGCGCTTTGCCCACCCTACGAGAGCGATCCTACGCCACGCTTTCGAGAAACGCCTCTTCCGCCGCGCCGACCGCGTCGGGGGTTCCGACATGCATCCAGACGCCGTCTAGCCTGAGGCCGAATAGCCGCTCCTGTTCGTTGGCAGAATCGAACATCTTGGTCAGCGAGAATTCACCCGTTGGCGCATCGGCGAACAGCGACGGCGACATGATCGCGGCGCCGGCATAGACGAACGGCACCACCTGATGTTCCCGGCGCTTGCGCAGCGCGCCGTCGGGCAGCATGGCATAGTCGCCGCGGCCGCCATAGCCGATGCTGCTGGTGGTCGGCGCCATCAGCAACAGGATGTCCATGCGTGAAGGATCGAAAGTTTCTGCCAGCCGCGCCAGGTTGGGCCGCACGCCATCGATCCACAAGGTATCGGCGTTGACATGGAAGAACGGCGCGGGGCCGAGCAAGGGCAGGGCCTTGACCACGCCGCCGCCGGTGCCGAGCACCTGGTCGCGTTCGTCGGAGATGATCACGCGCGGCCGCGTGCGCGAGGCGACGTGATCGATGATCTGGTCGGGCAGATAGTGCACATTGACCACGGCTTGGCTGACGCCGGCGTCGGCAAGCTTGTCGAGCGCATGGTCGAGCAGCGCACGTCCGGCCACCTGCACCAGCGGCTTTGGCATCCGGTCCGTCAGGGGACGCATGCGCACGCCGAGACCGGCGGCGAGGACCATGGCTTTGTCGGGTTTGACGGACATTTCCTGAAAGTTCTCTCGAACCGTATGCTTCGAACCATATCACGGCGATTCACACCGCGCATCGCGCGGGTTGATGCCATAACCGCCCCGCATGACGGTTGTGCGACCCGAAGGCCGGCGCGGTCAGACTTCCACGGTCTGCGAGCCGCGCTTTGCCGCCTTCCGCTTCTTGTCGCCCTGCTTCAGGAAGTTTACGCCGATCTGGTCGCCGTTGACCCAGGACAGTTCGCAGCGGCGATAGGCGAGACCGGTGGATGACAACAGCAGGAAGAATTCCTTCAGATGCAAGCCCTCCACGGAACCTTCGACCGTGAGTTTGGCGCCGGTCTCCGAAATGTCTTCCATTGTGCAGTCGCGGCGCCAGGTGCCGTCGATGCCCATCATATGCGCGGGAATGCCGCGTTCGAATGTAACGCGCTCGCCTCTGCGCCGTTCGGCCGTCATTGAACTGCTCCAGCCATCGAAGCCATTGCGCCCTGCGCTGAACGGCAGGGTGTTACCGCCAGACTAAAGGGGAGACGGCTAACAACCGGTAAACTACGGACCCGGCGGCGGAACGTTGGCGGCATACCATTCCCGGGCGCGCGCCAGCGCCGGGTGGGCCAATGAACGACCGAGATAGGTCCAGATTCGGGGTTGGTGGCGGAGATATTGCGGCTTGCCGTCGCGTCGGTTGAGCCGGGCGAATATGCCGAGCAATTTCGTGTTGCGCTGCACCGACATGATCGCATAGAGCTCGGCGAAACCGGCCGGATCGAAGCCATCGTCGGAAGCGCGCCGCGCCTTGATGTAGCGCGTCAACAGCGCCAGTTCGAGCTGCTCGGGCACGTCGATCCGCGCATCCTGCAACAGCGACACCAGATCGTAGGCGGCCGGCGCCAGCACCGTGTCCTGGAAGTCGATGACGCCGACCCTCGCGATGCCGGCGCGTTGGTCGAGCCAGATCAGATTGGGCGAATGAAAGTCGCGCAATGCCCAGGTCTTGGCGGCGGCCGCGGGCTTGCCGAGGAGATCGCGCCACATCGTGACGAATTCGGCACGCAGGTCGTCCGAAGGCGGAGCTCCGCGATCCGGCAGATACCATTCCAGCATCAGTCCCATCTCGGTCAGCAGCGCGTCGGTGTCGAAGGTGGGGATGGCGTAGCTGAGATGCGGGGCCAGCGGGAGAATTTCGGGCAACGCCTCGCGGTGCAGCGCCACCAGCATGTCGGTCGCCGCTTCGTAGCGCTCGCCGATCGGCGCGGGCGGATCGCCCTCGATAAATCCAGCGCTGCCGAAATCCTCGGTGATCAGGAATCCCGCATCGAGGTCGGCGTGGCGGATCGCGGGGGCGGAAAAGCCGCGTTCGCGAAGACCGCCCGCGATGGCGACGAACGGCTTGACGTCCTCGGCCAGGTGCACCGCTGCACTGTACGACTTGCCGTGATAGATCGCGGGCCCGTCGGGCCGCTGCGGCGAGTTCATCAGGATGAAGACGCCGTCGTCGCGGATTAGCCGCGCATAGGAGCGCGTCGAGGCGTCGCCGGCCATGCGCTGGCGCTTTGCCTCGCCAAAGCCGGCGCCGTCGAGGAACTGCCGCAGCGCCTTCAGCCGCGCCACGATCGCGGCGGCCTTGCCATGGCCGGTGATCTCGGCGGCGCGGGCGGTCGAACCCAGCGCCGGACGATGGCTCAGCGCGATATCGATGCGGTCCTGTGGCAGCGCCGCGGGCGCCCGCTCCGGCCATTCGATCAGCGCCACCGTGGCTTCCGGCAACGGGGACAGGCCGATCTCTTCCAGCTCAGTGGGGTCGTTGATGCGGTACAGGTCGGCGTGAACCAGCGGAAAAGGCGGCAGGTCGTAGGCCTGGACCAGCGTGAAGGTCGGGCTCGGAATTTCCAGCGTATCGTCGCCGGCGAGATAGCGGATCAACGCGCGCGCCGCCGCGGTCTTGCCGGCGCCGAGGTCGCCCGACAGCGTGATGACGTCGCCGGGGCCGATCAGCAACGCCAGATCGGCCATCAGATGCGCGGTCGCCGTCTCGTTCGAGAGCGCCAGCGAGAATGTCGTCGGCGCGATCATTCCGCGGCGTTGCGATGCGCGGCCTGGTCGATCGGAAAGTCGCAGGTCACGGTCGTGCCTCGGCCGACGATCGAATCCAAGTTAACGTTGCCCCCATGCAGTTCGACGAATGACTTCACAAGCGGCAAGCCCAGCCCCGCGCCGCGATGCTGCGATCCATTGGAATGACTCTCGAACCAGTCGAACACCTTTTCCTTGACCTCGGGTGGAATGCCGGGTCCGGAATCGGTAACGGCGAAGACCACATTGTATTCCGTGCGTTTGGCGCTGAGGGTGATGGTGGAATCCTTTGGTGAAAATCCGACGGCGTTGGCGAGAAGATTATACAGTACCTGCAGCACGCGGCTGCCATCGGCGATGAAACTCCCGATGTTGGGATCGGCATCGATCTTGAGTTCGATTCGGTCGCGAGCGAGTCGGTCTTGAATTCCCTCTGCGGCAGTATCGATGGTTTTGCGGATATCGACGGGGCCAAGCTCTAGCGTCATCGCACCGGCGTCGATGGTGGCGAGATCGAGAATGTTGTTGATGAGGGCAAACAGCGAGTTGGTCGAGGTGGTGATGTAGTTGAGATACTCGGCCTGCTTCGGCGTCAACGGGCCAGTGGCGGGATCGGTCAGGAGATGGGCAAAGCCAATGATGGTGGTCAGCGGCGAACGCAATTCATAGGACACGTGGTGGACGAAATCGATCTTGATCTGGCCGGCCGCCTCCAGCGCCTCGGCACGCTCGCGCAGCGCCCGCTCGACGTTCTCGGTATCGGTAATGTCCTGGAAGGTCAGCATGGTGGCGCCGTCGGGCAACGGCATGGTCATGCAGTCGAGCACGCTGCCGTCCTTGCGCTCCAGCTTCAGCGGCACCTCGACGCGGTTCTCGATCCGCGTGACCGCCTCGCGGATGGTCCGCCAGGTGTCGGCGTCGTCGAACAGCGGCCTGCACCAGCCTTCCACGGTCTCGATATGCGGCTGCTCGCGCAGCGCCTCGGCCGACAGCTTCCACATTTTGGCGAAGGCCGGATTGAACAATTGCGCGCGGCCGTTGCTGCCGAACACCGCGACCGCCTCGGTGAGATTGTCGAGGGTTTCGCGCTGCACCCGGATCAGTCCGTCGAAGCGGCGGGCGAGTTGCAGGCTTTCGGTGACGTCGTCGAACAGATAGGTGACGCCGCCTTCCGGATTTGGCGTGGTGACGACGCTGACGGCGCGGCCGTCGGGCAGATACCAGGTATCCTTTTCCGGATCGACCGCGCGATAGGCTTCGTGCAGTTTGGCCTTCCAGGCCCGGAAATCCGGCTGCTCCGGCAGCTTGCGCGCGGCGCGCAGGCGGTCGAGCACGCTGGAATCGTCGGGATTGCCGTCGAGAAAGGCGCGGTCGAGGTCCCAGAGGCGGCGATAGGAGTCGTTGTAGAAGGCAAGCCGCCGCTGGCCGTCGAATACGGCTACGCCGGAGGACAGCTGATCGAGGGTGCGGCGATGCGCCTCCGCCATCCGCACCACCGCCGCGCGCAAGGCGGTCGCCTCGCTGGCATCGATGGCGATGCCGGCGTTGCCGCTGCCGAGGCGCAGCGCATGGACGTCGTAGACCCGGCGCTCGCCGCCGACCACGATCGGCAGGCGCGCGGTGAAGGCGGAATTGTCGTTGAGCGCGCGGGCGACGTCGTCGCGCTGGTCGCTTTCGAGCAGTTCGAGATTGCGATGGATGGCGTCCGCCACGCCCGTGGCCTCGGTGGCCTTGGCATAGGCGGCATTGGCGTAGCGCAGCTGTCCCTGCGCGCTCCTGGCCCAGATCGGCCAGGGCGCGGCGGCGGCGAAGTCGCGCAATAGCTCGGTTTCCTCCAGCAGCGTCTTGTAGCGGAGGTTGGACTCGGCGAGTTCCCGGCGCACGCCGCCGAGCTCGCGAATCCGTACAATGGCCTGGCCGCCGATGGCGCGGCCCATGGCTTCGATCGAGCGCCCGTTCGATGTGGTGAGATTGAGCAGAAAGCCTTCGCCGGACTCGCGCAGCGCGTCGACCGCATGATCGATCTGCAGCGCCGGCTCCGGCGGCAGCCAGGTTCCGAAGGCGAGGATGCGCTGGGGCTGATGCGGCTGGGCGTCCGGCGGCATCAACAGCGCGGTGTCGCCGGCGATTTCCGGGCGATGGCCGCCGGCCGGCCACGAAATCAGGATCTGCGGCTCCGCGAACAACAGCGCCCGGAACCGGTCGGCCTGGACCTGCAATTCGCCGATGTCGGCGCGCAGCCGCGCCTCGCTTCGTCCCGCGCGCAGCCTCGTGCGCATCAACAGGATCGCCGCCATCACGGAGAAGCCGACCAGCGCCAGCGCCGTGGTCAGCACCGCGAATTCCTGACGGTAGAGACCGAAATAGCCTGCGATCGTGTCCAATAGCGACGAATCGCCGGCATATGCCGGCGTCACTGATGCGAATGCGGTGGCGGCAGCGGCGAGCACGCCGTTACGTGCGAGCGATGTGCACGACAGCAGGGTCCGACGCATCGTACCGATCACGCCCGACATGTTTGCCCCAAACCGCACGACTTCACGCCCGGCGATGACCCCCGCCGTGCGAATCAAACGACAATATCCCCATCGGGAGTCAGCGGGTAAGAGTCCAGACCGTGAACGCGAATCCCGGTGCAAAAAAATGCCGGCCTAAACCTTATCGGCGCGATTTTTATAAAAATGAATCCGTAGCTTTACGTGGATTAGCGGCCGGTCGAACCGAAGCCGCCACCGCCGCGCTCGGTCGTCGAGAGCGTCACCGCGGGAACCAGTTCGGCGCGCACCACGGACGCGATGACCAGCTGCGCGATGCGCTCGCCGCGGCGGATCGCAAACGGCGCCCCGCCGTGGTTGATCAGGAGCACGCCGATCTCGCCGCGGTAATCGGCATCGACCGTGCCGGGCGCGTTCAGCACGGTGATGCCGTGCTTTGCGGCCAGGCCCGAGCGCGGACGGACCTGCGCCTCATAGCCCGGCGGCAGCGCGATGATGAGCCCGGTCGGCACCAGCGCGGACTGTCCCGGCGAAAGTGTCAGCGGCGAATCCTCCGGTACCGCCGCCAGCAGATCGAGTCCGGCGGCGTGGGCGCTTTGATAGGCCGGCAGCGCCAGGCCTTCGCCGTGCGGCAATTGCAGGATCTCGACTTTGACGCTCGCGCTCACGAACTTTTCCCGACTGTTTTGGCGATCCGCGCCACCAGCGCGGCGGCGACTTCTTCCTTGGACATGACAGGCCAGGAGTCGACATGGATCTCCGACCCGTCGCGGGTCAAGAGATGAACCGTGTTGCGGTCGCCGCCCATCACGCCCGTGGCCGGCGAGACGTCGTTGGCGACGATCCAGTCGCAGCCCTTGCGCGCCAGTTTTGCCTTGGCGTTGTCGATCAGGTTTTCGGTCTCGGCGGCGAAGCCGATCACGAGTCCCGGACGCCTGTCGGGCAATTTTGAAATCGTCGCCAGGATGTCCGGATTTTCCACCAGCTGCAGCGGCGGCATCCCGGCCGCGGTCTTTTTCAGCTTCTGTTCGCCCGCGTTGGCGACGCGCCAGTCGGCGACCGCGGCGGCGAAGATCGCGATGTCGGCCGGCAACGCCGCTTCCACCTGGTGCAGCATGTCGCGCGCGGATTCCACATGCTTCACGGTGACGCCTGCGGGATCGTCGAGATCGACCGGGCCGGAGATCAACATCACATCGGCGCCGGCGGCCTGTGCTGCGGCAGCGATGGCAAATCCCTGTTTGCCGGAGGAGCGGTTGGCGATGTAGCGCACGGGATCGATCGGCTCGTGCGTCGGACCCGCGGTAATGAGGACGCGCTTTCCCGCCAGCGGACGCGGCTGCGGTGGATGCAGCAGTCGCTCGGCGGCGGCGGCGATCTCCGTTGGCTCGGCCATCCGTCCGACCCCGGCCTCGCCCGCCTCGGCCATTTCGCCGGCATTGGGACCCACCATGGCGATGCCGTCGCGCTGGAGCTGTGCGACATTGCGGCGGGTCGCGGCATTGTTCCACATCAGGGGGTTCATTGCCGGGGCCAGCAGGATCGGCCCGCTGGCCGCGAGCAGGATGGCGCTGGCGAGGTCGTCGGCATGGCCGCTCGCCATCTTCGCCATCAAATCCGCGGTCGCCGGCGCCACCACGATCAGATCGCACTCGCGCGCCAGCCGGATATGCCCGGCATCGAACTCGCTCTCGGGATCGAACAGGTCGGTGTAGGCGCGCTCATTCGACAGCGCGCCGGCGGCCAAGGGCGTGACGAATTGCTGGGCAGCCTTGGTCAACACGCAGCGGACGCGGATGTGGCGTTCCTTCAGCCGCCGGATCAGGTCCAGCGACTTGTAGGCGGCGATGCCGCCGCCGATGATCAGGGTGACCCGCGAAAGGCCTTCGGCGGTGCGCGGGGTCGGATGCCGCGCCGTCTCTGACGCGGCGGCAGAGGCCGCAGGGCGGTTCTGCGAGGCCTCGCGCAGGATCACCCGCACCTCGTCTTCAACCGAGCGCCCGTTGCGGGCCGCACGCAGCCGCAGCGCGTCCCGGATGGCGTCGTCGAGTTTTCGGATGGTCAGGCTGGCCATGGACGCCTCGGACAAGAACTGCTAGCAATGATATCATTTTTTGCATTCATTGCAATCAATGACGAAGAATTGCCAGCATTATCCCAATGAATGCGGCAGCGATGACCCAGTGTGCGATGGTTCGCCATCGGCTTTCGACCACGCCCATGTTGCCGATGGTTTCCTCCGACAGGGTCAGTCCCTCCCGGGTCATGGCTTCCAACTGCTCCAGTACCGCGACCGACCGCCCCACGATGGCCGGAAGGCCTGCCAGCACGCGGCCGATCTCGCCGGCGCCTGCCATCGCGCCCTGGATGCGTCCGACCGGGCCGAGGTTGCGCTCGATCCATTCGCGCACCACCGGATCGGCGGTCTTCCAGATGTCGAGCTTCGGATCGAAGCTGCGGGCAACGCCCTCGACCACCACCATGGTCTTCTGCAACAGGATCAGTTCGGGCCGGGTGCGCATGTCGAACAGGCCGGTGACCTCGAGCAGCAGCGTCAGCAGCTTCGCCATGGAAATTTCTTCGGCGGTGCGGTTGTGGATCGGCTCGCCGATGGCGCGGATCGCCTGCGCGAAATTCTCCACCGAATGATGCGCCGGCACATAGCCGGCCTCGAAATGCACCTCGGCGACGCGGCGATAATCGCGGGTGATGAAGCCCAATAGAATCTCGGCGAGGAAGCGCCGTTCCTTCATCCCCAGCCGGCCCATGATGCCGAAGTCGACCGCGACCAGCCGGCCGGCGTCGTCGAGGAACAAATTTCCGGGATGCATGTCGGCGTGAAAGAAACCGTCACGCAGCGCGTGGCGCAGGAAACTCTGGATCACCTTGCGCCCGAGGTCGGGCAGGTCGACCTGCGATTGCTCCAGCCGCGCGTGATCGCTCAGCGCAATGCCGTCGATCCACTCCATGGTCAGCACATTGTGCGTGGTGCGGTCCCAGTCGACGGCGGGGACGCGAAAATCCGGATCGTCGCGGGTATTTTCGGCCATCTCGGACAGCGCGGCCGCCTCCAGCCGCAAATCCATCTCCATCGCCACCGAGCGCGACATGGTATTGATGACTTCGACCAGCCGCAGCCTTCGCGCTTCCGCGGAGTAGCGTTCGGCCTGGTGCGCGACAAAGAAGAAGTCCGCGAGGTCGCGGCGAAACCGCGACGCCACATTGGGCCGCAGGATCTTCACCGCCACGGCGGTTCGCACCCCGTCGCGCTCGGTCTCGCCGCGATGGACTTGCGCGATCGAGGCAGCGGCGACCGCGGGGCCGAAGCTCGCAAAAGCCTGCGCCACCGGGCGTTCCAGCGATTGGGCGATCGCGGCCTCGGCCTCGCTTTGCGAGAACGGCGGCAGCCGGTCCTGCAGGCTTTCCAGGTCGCGCGCCATCATGACACCGACCACGTCGGGCCGGGTGGCGAGGAACTGTCCGAGTTTCAGGTAGGCCGGTCCCAGCATGGTCAGCGCGCGCGACAGCCGCGGGCCGGATTTGGCGCCGGGGCGCTCGATGATCCGCGCGATGCGAAGCGCGAGCTGCCCGGGCGGCGGCACCAGGCTCGGATCGACCACGCCGAACACGCCCTCGCGGGCGAACACAAAGCCGGCGCGGGCGAGCCGCGCGGTGTGGGTAATGGCAGAGATCACAAACGCCAGCCCGAATGCAACGCCACGATGCCGCCCGACAAACTCTGCCAGCCGACACGGGAAAAGCCGGCCGCGCGGATCATGTCGGCAAACGCGTTGGGCCTCGGAAACTTGCGGATCGATTCCACCAGGTATTGATAGGAGTCGGCATCGCCCGTCACCGCGCGGCCGAGCGTCGGAATCACCTTGAACGAAAACAGCTCGTAGATCCGGTCGAGCCCGGGCACATCGACGGTGGAAAATTCCAGGCAAAGGAATCTGCCGCCGGGTTTCAGCACGCGAAACGCCTCGCTTAAAGCGCGATCGATCCGCGGCACATTGCGGATGCCGAAGGCGATGGTGTAGCCGTCGAAGCCGCGGTCGGGAAACGCGAGCCGCTCGGCATTGCCTTCGACGAACGACACCTTCTCGTCGAGATGCCGCGCCGCCGCGCGCCCGCGTCCCACATCGAGCATGTCGGAATTGATGTCGCAGACGGTGGCACGAAAGCCCGCGCCGGCCGCCTTGGCGGCGCGGAACGCGACGTCGCCGGTGCCGCCGGCGACATCGAGCAACGCAAACGGCCGATCCGTGCGCGGCGGATTGAGCATGTTGACCATGATGTCTTTCCAGACCCGGTGCAGGCCCGCCGACATCAGGTCGTTCATCAGGTCGTAGCGCTGGGCCACGCTGTGAAACACGTCGTTCACCAGCGCCTGCTTGTCGCCCAGGGCTACGTCCCGGAAGCCGAAATGCGTGGTTTGGTCAGGCCGATCCATCACTTACGCCCTCAAACTTGCAACAGCCGGACCATAGCGCGCCCGCCGCAATGTCGCTATCACGTCAACATCACAAGGTGAACGCCGATCCATGCCCGAACTGCCCGAAGTCGAAACCGTCCGCCGCGGCCTGCAGCCGGTCATGGAGGGGTCGAAAATCGTCAAGGCGGAAATCCGCCGCAAGGACCTGCGCTTTCCCTTTCAGAAGGATTTTGCCGCGCGGCTGACCGGCCAGACCGTGACCGGTCTCGGCCGCCGCGCCAAATATCTGATGGCCGACCTTGGTTCCGGCGACGTGCTGTTGATGCATCTGGGCATGTCGGGTTCGTTCCGCGTGATAAAGGACGATGAAAAGAGCGTGCCGGGCCAATTCCATCATCCGAGGGGCAAGAACGGCGCGCATGATCATGTGGTGTTCCACATGTCATCGGGCGCGGCCGTCATCTTCAACGATCCGCGCCGCTTCGGTTACATGAAGATCATCGCCCGCAAGGCGCTCGAGGACGAGCCATTGCTCAGGGGCTTGGGCCCCGAGCCGCTCGGCAACGAATTCGATGCAAAAATGCTGGCGCATTCCTGCGCCAACAAGAAGACCAGCCTGAAGGCCGCGCTGCTCGACCAGCGCGTGGTGGCGGGTCTCGGCAACATCTATGTCTGCGAGGCGCTGTTTCGCGCGCAATTATCGCCGCGACGGCTGGCCGCGACGCTTGCAACGAAAAAAGCTGAACCCACCGATCACGCCAAGCGCCTGGTGACGGCGATTCATGCGGTGCTGAACCAGGCGATCAAGGCCGGCGGTTCGTCGCTGCGCGACCACCGCCAGACCTCGGGCGAACTCGGCTATTTCCAGCATTCATTCCAGGTCTACGACCGCGAGGGCGAAAAATGCCAGACCGCGGGTTGCAACGGCATCGTCAAGCGCTTCACCCAGAACGGCCGCTCGACCTTCTGGTGCCCGAAATGCCAGAAATAGTTCGCGGCACGGGTAAAACGCGATGGGCACTCCGACCATTCAAACCAGCCGCCTGATCTTGAGGCCGCTTGCGCTGTCGGATGCGCCGGCGATCCAGCGCCACTTCAACAACTGGAATATCATCAGGCACCTCGCGACCGTGGTGCCCTGGCCATATCCCGACGACGGCGCGGAAAGCTTCATCAAGCAGCAGCTGGAAAAAATCGCCACGGGCGAAGAAGTCTATCAATGGGTTCTGGTGCTTCGGTCCGGCGACGGCGAAGCGATCGGCAACATTGCTTTTTACCCAACGGCGAAGGACCCCAAAGGCAATCGTGGATTTTGGCTGGCGGAGCCCTATTGGAACAGGGGTTTGATGACCGAGGCCATCACGGCCGTGAACGATTTCGTCTTCTGTGCGCTCGGCGTCGAAAGCTTTTACGTCGGCAACGCGGTTTCCAATGTGGCATCGCGTCGGGTCAAGCAGAAGACCGGCGCCGAGTTCGTCGGCTACATCGAGCTTTCGCATCACGATGGCCAGACGAAATCGGAAAGGTGGAAAGTGACGCGCGAAAACTGGCTGGGCCGAAGCTCAACCAGCTGATTGTCGGTTTTATGACTATTCCGGATCAATACGGGCCGCTATGCATGGTCTCGCGCAGTCAGAGGACGAAACGGCACCATGACCAGTAACTGGCGAGACGGCACGGGCACGGTTTTCGAATGTCAAAAGCAGCCCGCCTCAGGCAGCCGCGGCATGGTGGTCAGCAATCATCCGCTGGCTTCGAGCGCGGGCGCGGAGATGCTGGCCGCCGGGGGCAACGCCATCGATGCCGCGATCGCGACCCTGTTCACGCTGACCGTGGTCGAGCCGATGATGGTCGGGATCATCGGCGGCGGCATGGCGCATATCCGGCTCAGCGACGGCAGCCACCGCTTCATCGACGGCCAGAGCACGGTCCCGCTGGCGGTGCGGCCGGATACCTATCGCTCGAAGCCGGGTTCGGCGCATGACGTGTTCGACACCATCGGCGACGAAAACCTCAACGGCCCGAAGGCGGTCGCGGTACCGGGCTCGCTGAAAGCCTGGTGCGAGACGCTGCAACGATTCGGCACCCTATCACTCGCCGATGTCATGCAGCCCGCGATCAAGCATGCCTCGCGCGGCTTTCTAGCGACGCCCTATCTGCACGAATGCATCGTCGACGGCGCGCAGGCGATGCTGAAGGACAAGGCGATCTCGGCGATCTATCTGCCCGAGGGAACGCCGCTGAAGGCCGGCGACCGCGTGGTGCAATCGGAATATGCGGAGACGCTGACCACTATCTCGCGCCACGGCGAGGCGGCGCTGTATCACGGTCCGCTCGGCGACGTTCTCGTCGATTATATGAAGGCGCATGACGGCTTTGTCAGCCGCGAAGACCTCACCTCTTACAAAACGGTCGAACGTTCGCCGATCCGGGCCGATTATCGCGGCTGGGCGATCCTCGGTCCGCCGCCGCCCGCGGCTTCCGGCGTGCACATCGCGCAGATGCTGAATATTCTCGAGGGTTTTGACATCGCCGCCCTCGGCTTCGGCACGCCGGCGACGATCCATCTGTTGGCCGAAGTGCTGAAGATTGCCTTTGCCGACCGCGCGGCCGCCAGTGGCGACCCGGATTTTGTCGGCGTGCCGGTGGAACGGCTGACCTCAAAGGATTACGCCAGTGAGCGACGCCGCGCCATCGACCCAAAGCGCGCGCAAAAATGGGGTGCGGGCGTGGCGCAGCTCGAGGGCGCGCACACCACCCACATGACCGCGGCCGATGCGTTTGGGAACGTGGTCGCGACCACGCAGACCATCAACAATCTGTTCGGCGCCAAGATCCTGATTCCCGGCCTCGGCACTGTCCCGAACAATTACATGAACCTGTACGATCCCCGACCCGGCCATGCGCTATCGCTGGCTCCGGGCAAGCGCGTCACGACTTCGATGTCGCCCGTGATGGCGCTGCGCGACGGCAAGCTCGCCTACGCGCTTGGGCTACCCGGGGGAAAGCGGATCTTTCCGAGCGCGCTACAGGCGCTGCTCAACCTGATCGATCATGGCATGAGCCTGCAGGAAGCGGTCGAAGCGCCACGGGTCTGGACCGAAGGCAACGCGCTGGAGGTCGAACGGGCGATTCCGGAAGCGGTCCGGGCCGAACTGAGGTCGATCGGCCATGAGGTAGTGGCGATGCCGACGGTTGCCGGCGGCATGAACGCGATCCAGTTCGGCGATGACGGCCGGCTCACCGGCGCCGCCTGCTGGCGCGCCGACGGCACGCCGATCGGCCTGGCCGGCGGCCTCGCGCGGGCAGGCGTCCGGTTCAGCCTGAGGTGAGCATGCGCGAGCCTCCGTACGGCAACTTGAGCTTCCGGACGGGTCGGCTTGGCAATCAATTGAAACATAAGCCCTGCCGTTGAAGGCTATTTTGAACAGGCGAGGTCTTGAATGCCCGCACCCTCCTGGAGTTAAATCGCGTCTGGGCGACGAATTCAGAGAAGGAAAAAGGGGTCTGCCATGAGTCTCGTACGGGTCGCGGCATCGGTCGCAATCTTCACACTCCTGTCAGCGGCTTGCGCAATGGCCAAGCCGATCGTTACCACTGGCGAAACGAACTTGAGGAAGTCGCCCGGCACTGACAGCGAAGTGCTGACCCTGATTCCGAAGGGGACCACCATCGAGGTCGGCAAGTGCACCAACGGATGGTGTGAGGCGTCACTGGACGGCAAGGACGGTTTCGTCATCGCCCGCAACGTCGGTATGGCAGCGCGCCGGCCGCCGCCGCGCGGGCCCGGGGGCGACGAGATGGTCGAAAACATCGGCCCACCCGAATATGGCCCAAGGCCTGGTTATGTCGCCGGGCCGCCGGTCTATTATGGCTATGGACCCTATTACAGGCCCTATCCCTACTATTACGGCTATTACGGCTGGGGCTGGGGACGGCGCTGGTAGCCGCTCGCCTATTTCCGCACGCAGATCACGCGCACGACGGAAGCCTTTGCATCCGCCGATCCGCCGGAAGCGTTGACGTCGTTGGTCTTCAGAAACTCCCGCACCGTGTCGGCCGATACCAGCACCGCCTGTGCGGCGGGCGTGGCGGTCGCCGGTCCTGCGACCAGCGCCGGCTTCAACAGCGCGATGCCGGCGAATTTGCCGTCGGCATCGAGCGCGGCCGCGCCGGAAAAGCCGAGCGCCGGCGGCGGCGACAGCGCGACGTCGCCGTCGCCGCCGATCTGCGCCGCCGCTGCCTTGACGCTGCTGGCAGCCGAGCCGCCGCCCTGATTTTGCGGATCGGCGATGCCGAAGAGGTCGACGGTGGATTTCGCCGCGCCATTGCTCAAGCCCAGCGGTTTCAATCCGCGTGCGCCGTAAATGCGCAACAGCGCCAGGCCGTGGTCCTTGTCATCGGCGACCTGATCGGCGCTGCCGAAGCCGCCGATGGTGATTGCCAGGCACCCGTCGGTGATCTCGCGGTCGGCCACGATCGCGCCGTCGTCGCTGACGACCACGCCGGTGCCGTATTCGACGGTCTTGCGCGGCGGCGGGCCGCTGCCTGATGGGAACGGGTTGAACGCGCTCGACATCGCGATCACCACCGGCTCCACGGTGCCTTCGGTGGCCTGGTCGTAGAGAATGGTCAGGATGCGGACCTCGTCGCCCTTGAAGGTGCCGCGCAGGTAAAATTTCTTCAGGCCCTGCATGCCCGACAGCACGAAGAAATCCGGTTTCACCACGGTATAGTCGATCGCGCGGCCGGCGGGTTCCTTCTTCTCCTGCTCGGCGAGCTTTGCGCTGGTCGGGTTGGCCTGCTTGCGCCGCGCCAGCTGGATCTGGATGGTGCCGGTGGGGGAGGTCCATTTGGCGCCATTGGCGTCGGAGGATTGCTGCGGCACCAGTTTTGTCGGCACGCCAAGCCGGGCGCCGGTGCCGGCCTCGGTGACGATCTTCCAGCCGACATTGTCCTGCCGCCGCCGCGCGGTTTCCGCCAGCACGCTACGCTCCTGCGGATTGAGCACGCCGGTCTGCTTGCCCCCGCGTTGCTTCTGGAATTCCTTGATCGCCGCGACCATGCGCTCGCTGACGTCGCCGGTGATGGCGCCGTTGTACTGGCCGACCCAGGCGAGATCCGACTGGATCGCCAGCCGCTCGGCCTGCGCCATGGCGTTGGCGGTATCGGCGGGGGTCTGCAACCCGGGCCGGATCGGAACGGTCGCGACCGCCTTGGGCTTGCTGCCGGCGGTGGTGGGCGCCGTCATCTGCGCATGGGCGGAGACGCCTGCGGCCACCAATATCAATGTTGCCGCCAGCATCGATCTCATGAGAAGTCTCGGGGTCATTGACGTCGGCGCAATTAAGCACATCTGCTTGGTCGGCAACAACGGGTCCGGGGTTCAGCAAGGGATGGCAAAACATCGGTCATTGCGAGACGCGACTTGTCCGCCCGAGCTCAACGAGCGAAGGCGGAAGCGGCGAAGCAATCCATTGCTCCGTTTTGCTGCGCTGCGTATGGATTGCTTCGCTGGCGCTCGCAATGACGGCGAGTGCGCGGCGCAACTGCGGGATTCAATCGCGCCATGCTGAGTGCCGACGAACTCGAACGCTACGCCCGTCATATCGTGCTGCGCGAGGTCGGCGGCCCGGGCCAGGCGGCGTTGAAGGAAGCGTCCGTGCTGGTGATCGGCGCCGGCGGCCTCGGCGCGCCGGCGCTGATGTATCTGGCGGCTGCCGGCGTCGGCGCGCTCGGCGTGGTCGATGACGATATCGTCTCGCTGTCCAACCTGCAGCGGCAGATCATCCACGCAACGCCGGATATCGGCCGACGCAAGGCGGACACCGCGGCTGAGCGGATTCATGCGCTCAATCCCCACGTCCGCTTCGCGGCGCATGCCACGCGGCTCGATGCCGGCAATGCGATGGAACTGATCGGCAGCTACGATTTGGTGCTCGACGGCTCGGACAATTTCGAAACCCGTTATCTGGTGTCGGATGCCTGTTTCCTTGCCGAAAAACCGCTGATCACGGCCGCGCTGGGCCAGTTCGACGGCTCGCTGACCACGATCCGCGCCCACGAGAAGAACGAGGCCGGCGAGTTCAACCCGACCTATCGCTGCCTGTTTCCGGAAGCACCGCCGCCCGGGACGGTGCCGGCCTGCGCCGAGGCCGGCGTGATGGGTGCGCTCGCTGGCGTCCTGGGATCGATGATGGCGCTGGAGGCGATCCGCGAAATCGTCGGCTTCGGCGAGGGCCTGGTCGGACGGCTGTTGATGGTCGATGCCCGGGCGATGCGGTTCGAGACGCTGCGCTACGCGCGCGATCCGCTCAATCCGCTGAATGGCGACGCGCTTGTCATCACCGATCTGAGCGCGCATCGCTGAGTTTTTATATGACCCATTCGCTCGATATCGGAGCCGCACTGTTGATGCCCGCAGGCGTTCTGCAGCCTTTCCCGCTGCGCTTTCGCCGGGACGATCTGCACGTCATGGCTTTCTTCAAGGGCCACCCGAAATACGAGGCCGTCGAAGCCATGATCCAGGTTCGGACCGATCGTGGAAATTCCATCCGCGCGATCATCACGCGGCACGACCAGACGCAGATCGACTACGTCAATGACGACGCGCTACTTGCCGCGCATCGCGGGAGTGATCGGGAGTGTTATCGCCGTCAGATCGATTCGGAGTTGGAATCATTGGCCGAGGGGCGGCGGGCGCGGTTGGAATTTCGGTCGCAGGCAGGTGAGCGCGTCGCTCTTGACATGGTCAGCGCCGGTCAACCCGATGTCAAACGTGGCGGATTGTCCGATCCCGGCGGACATTCCGCCGGCAGCGCCTTGCCGCTGATGTGGCGCGGCGCGACCACGCTCGCCGGTCCGCGAACGAAAGTAACGATCGACGGTGTTGAATACCCTGTGCCTGAAAAGATTCGCGCCGGGCCATTCGTCGCCCATGAGGGATACTTCACGGAACGTCATTCCATGGGGGCCATCCGGTCCGGAACGGTCAGCGCAAGGCTGCTGAAAACGCCGGATCGTCTCGATGTCGGCGCCGAATGGGTTCTTCAGCACGATGACGACGAGACGACCTACCGGGTGACGGCGCGTGGCGGCGACGGAATGCTGTGTATCACCAAACTTGACGGCGCCGGCGAAACGATCACGGCGTATGCAATCGAGGACAGGCTTGCGGTGACGCGGATCAGTCTACCGGCCGACGCCGGCTCAACAGATGGCCTTGTTCTGGCCTTCGGCCGGGATGCCGGTTTCAGCCTGTCGATCGAAGGCCAGCCGGATATCGTCTCCGGCGGCGTGCACCTCGCGGAGCGGCCGGACGGCTCGGTCATCAGCCTGAGGCCGCTGCAGCCAGCCTGGGCCGTGGCCCGGATTGTGCGCGTCGCCTGTCTGCGGGCCGGCGATCGGATGAGCTTCGTCACCACGATAGGATCGGCCTAGAAGCGACGCGCTCGCGATCACCGATCAAGCGCGCCGCGGGGAACCGGATAACGGCGCATCGAAAAAATCCGCGCTTCGCCGCATGTTGAATGAAGAACAAGTTTTGGCGCTCATCCCGATTTCCAGGACAACGCTTTACTGACTCGAAAAAAGTCCGCGTTTCGCGGTCGGCCTACATTTCGGCAAACAGGAGATGTTGGTTTGAAAGCGACGTCGCGGATTGGCAGAGCGCGGTTGACGAGCGCGATCCGTGGCGTGGCCGGAGCAACGGCCGTCGCCCCCGTGCCTCAAGCTAAATACGGCCGGCTAAGCGATGTCCGCTGTTGCTCGCATAACGGACTCAAATCGGACATTGCGTCATGTCGGGTTTGTGCCAAAAGCGGCCGTGAGCAGACTGCGATAAGCTAGCGCCGCGGCGTCCTTCCGCGGATGCGGTCGAAGCCCTGCTTGATCGCGGCGAAGCGCTGCTCGATGAAGGCCTCGTGCTCGGTGTCGGTGAAGATGTAGGGCCAGTCATTTTCGATTGCCTCGCGTACCAGCTCGCCGACATAGAGAGGATCGATGCCAAATTTGTTGATCCGCTCCTGGAGTGCCTTGACAATATCGGCGATCGGTCCCTCCGTCGGCGGACTGCCGATCTTCTCGACGATCCGCTGCGGCACGTTGCGACGAAAATTAAAGATCTGAGTGCGGACAACGCCCGGACACAGGACGGATACCCCGATTTTCCGCGGCGCGAGCGCCTTACGCAGTCCTTCGGACAGAGCCACCACTCCATATTTGGTCACATCATACTGCGGACTTCCTCCAGCGATCAGCCCGAAGACGGACGCCGTGGAAACAACTTGCCCTCCTTCGCCGTGCGCCTCGATCAGCGGACCGAAAATCTCGATGCCCCAAATCACCGACATCAGATTGACGTCGAGAACCCAATTCCAACCCGCATCTGTCCAATGACCATAACCCCGGCCGCCGGCGACCCCCGCATTGTTGACCAGAATATGGACTTTTCCGTAGCGCGACACGGTGGCATCCGCTGCGGCTTGGATGTCTGCTTTAAGCGATACATCCGCTCTCACGCCGTCAACGTCGGCGTTGGTAAGTTTCAATTTCGCTACAGCCGTTGCTAACGCCTCTTCCTCGATGTCGCATAACATGACATTCACCCCGGCATGCGATAGCGCCGTGGCGATCCCTAATCCGATGCCTGATGCTGCTCCGGTGACGAAGGCTGTCCGTCCGGTAAGGTCCTGCATGTGCGTGTTTCCGTTGCTTTTGCAATTGGCCTTGGCAGATACCTATGCGGGTTCGCTGAGTTTATCGAGCTTCGGCTCAAGGCGTCCACTCGCCTTAACCATGGCCGGATCATCTGGATGCGGCGGGCCGCGTGCCACGGCCGCTTTGGGTCAAAATCGGAAGTCACAGTCATGAAATGCGACTTCCGCTGGTCCCCCAACAGCGGACTCTGAGGGAACATCCGGCCACTTCCGTTTCGTGCCAATACCGGAAGTCTCCCTTGGGCATATCGAGATGGCTTAGGTAGACTCGTCGGCTCATTGGCGGGCCGCTCGGTGCGAGGACGACCATCGTAATTTCCGCGGTCTGGTAAGGAGGTCACAAGACCCAATCAAACTGACTTCGTCTTCAGCCTGCTTTTCAGATAAATCCGGGTCATCTCGCGCAATTCTTCGATGGCCCCCGGACGAACGCTTTGGTCTGCAAGGTCCGAGAAAGCTGCCATCGTCTTCATATTGCCGAGTATTACGACGGCCATGTCTTGCGCTTTGTCGGAGGTCAGTCCCGGGCTGCGCAGCGTCAATGTCCGGACGATATGCTTGTGAATGGATCTGCTGAATTCACCGCGCTTCACCGACAGAACTTCGGGAATTTCCAACAATCGTTTCATCGTCGGCCCGGCCCCCTTGTGGAGGTCGACCATCAGATCCAGCAAAAAATCAGCGAGCGCGGAGATGGATAGCGATTGGATTTTAGAATCAAGTTCGTCGAAGGCGTTGTGAACGCCTTCGTGGTAATGCGCGATCAACGCATTTGCCAGGACTTCCTTGTTGGGAAAGAAACGATAGAGCGAACCTATCTTGGTGTTCGATCTCGCCGCGATCTCGGCCATCGTCGCCGCCTCATAACCCTTCTCGACGATGACGGCTTCGCCCGCCTTCAATATGGCGGCGACCCGCAGCTTTCCGTTGCGCCGTTGCGGCATCCTCGCTTGTGGAACTTCGCCGGGTCTTGACATAGTTGAGGGCATGCTCAATTATCACGTTATGTGAGTATGGACTCAATTAACGCAGTGAAACATCGAACGTCAATCCGACAGGCGAAAAAGCATGCTTGAACTCGATCCCAAGACGACGGCTCTGGTCCTCATCGATCTCCAAAAAGGCATCATGAGGCACGAACTAAAGCCTTACCCGGCAGACCGGGTCACGAAGGCCGGCAGCACGCTCGCGGACACCTTCCGCAAAGCAGGGGCGCCGGTCGTTCTCGTGAATGTGGGCTTCGCCAAGGATTTCAAAGACGCCTTGAGGCAGCCTGTCGATCAGCCCTTCGCCGCACCGCCGGGCGGCTTTCCCGAAAATTTCAGCGAGTTGATCTATGGATTGGCAAAGCCTGGCGACATTCTCGTCACCAAGCGCCAATGGGGCGCCTTCCATGGAACGGAACTGGATTTGCAGTTACGCCGCCGCGGTATCCAGACAATCGTCCTTGGGGGCGTCGCGACGAACATGGGCGTCGAGTCGACGGCACGACAGGCATGGGAACACGGCTATGCCGTCGTTCTCGCCGAAGATGCCACGAGCGGCTTGTCCGCCCAAATGCACGACTTTGCCGTCGACAATATTTTTCCAAGGATCAGCAGGGTTGTCAAAAGCGCGGAACTGAATCTTTCTCGGGCCTGAAGGTGCAGCAGTCCGTGTCCTTATCCACACTGCCCGTATTCGCTCGCTGGGGCGTTCTGATCGCTCTTTCGGCTCTGTTTGCCGCGTTGCTGACATGGGCCCGGCTCCCGGCAGCCCTGCTGCTTGGCGCGATGTTGGCCGGCATCCTCGTCGAAAACGGCGGAGCCGGCATCCTCGTGCCGCAACTGCCTTTTGGCTTCGCGCAAGCAGTCGTCGGCTGCATGATAGCTCGCGTTCTTACCTCCACCATTCTTCATTCCTTTCTGCATCAGTGGCCGCTGTTTCTGGGCATCAGTCTGCTGGTCATCGTTGCCAGTTGCGTGTTGGGCTGGATCATCAGCAAGTTGCGCATTTTGCCCGAGACGACGGCCATTTGGGGATTATTGCCTGGTGCGGCGTCCGCCATGATGGTGATGGCCGATGCTTACGGCGCCGATGCTCGACTGGTTGTCTTCATGCAATATGTGCGTGTCGTCATGGTCGCTGTCGTCGCTTCCATCATTGCCCGCTTGTGGGTTCACGCACCGGCGGTCGCGGCCGCAGCACCTGAGGTGTGGTTTGCGCCGATTCACGCGCTGCCTTTGATAGAAACGCTGGTCCTCGTTGTTGCCGCGGTCGTTGTGGGACCCGTTTCCCGCATTCCGGCAGGAACGTTGCTGATACCGATGTTGGTCGGTGCCGTTCTGCAGATCAACGGTCTCGTCGAAATCGAATTGCCAAACTGGCTGCTGGCGGTCAGCTATCTGGTTCTTGGGTGGACGATCGGATTGCGGTTCACCCGAGAAATTCTGCTGTATGTCATTCGGGCTTTCCCGAAAATGATCGTATCAATTCTGATGTTAATCGCATTTTGTGGCGGCTTGGCCTTCGCTCTCGTCGAAGTTTTCGATATCGATCCTTTGACGGCCTATCTTGCCACCAGCCCGGGCGGGGCAGACTCGGTCGCCATTATTGCGGCATCCACCAATGTCGATGTCGGGTTTGTTATGGCGCAGCAGATCGCTCGTTTTATGCTCGTCCTTATCGTTGGTCCGGCTTTGTCTCGATTCGTTGCGGATCAAATAGTTAGGAATGTTCCAAATATTTCCGACAAAACTCCCACCTGAGTAAGTTGGTCGCAGAAGATTCGATATGGATAGTCCCGATCAGTGATGCTTGGCTCGCTTACGCGAGACCGATGTGTGCCTTGTCTCTGCGAGCCGATATCGACGGACGGGATAGCTTGGACGGCTATAGGAACAGAAGCCGATATTATCAGGGGATAGCGCATGAAGTCCCTATCCGTGCGGTAGCCGCGACGGCGATGTCCGTTCAGGGTCAATCGCGTCGGGTTTGACCCTCCGCCAACCACTTCCGGTCGACCCCCAGCAGCGGACATTCGTCGCCTGGAGCGGGATGAGGTCAGGTTGGACTCCTGCCCCGGATTCTTCTCCTGCCCCGGACGCAGCACAGCAAGAGTGCTGCGAGCCGGGGTCCACGCTACTTTGCATGGGGTTGTTTTCGCGATTTTTTACTCGTCATGGCCGGGCTTGTCCCGGCCATCCACGTCTTACTTCGAAATGGTCTCAAAGAGATCGTCCCAATCCGGATTGCTCGCAACAATCAATCGAACTTTCCAGGCACGAGACCAATGCTTGATATTGTGTTCACGCTGGATCGCATCCTGAATGGTCTCGAACTTCTCGAAATACACGAGTCTCTTTAACCCGTAACGTTTGGTAAAGCCGTCAACGTAACCGGAGCGATGCTCGAATATCCGGCGGACAAGATCGCTGGTCACCCCGACATAGAGGATGCCGTTCGGTTTGTTGGTCAAGAAATAAACGTAGCCGCCTGCCATGTTGAGATACTGCAAGACGTGGATGGCCGGGACAAGCCCGGCCATGACGACTGAGAGATCACAGCATGCTCGGCAGCACGCGGTCCGGCGGCTTGTGGTTGTCGAGGAAGGTGCGGATGTTGATGATCACCTTCTCGCCCATCTCGACGCGGCCCTCGATGGTGGCCGAGCCCATATGCGGCAGCAGCGTCACCTTGCCGGCCTTGGCGAGCCGCACCAGCTTTGGATTGACCGCGGGCTCGTGCTCGTAGACGTCGAGGCCGGCGCCGCCGATCTCGCCGGTCTCGAGCAGTTTGATCAGCGTGTCCTCGTCGATGACGCCGCCGCGCGCGGTGTTGACGATGTAGGCGTCCTTGCGGATCAGCTTCAGCCGCCGCGCCGACACCAGATGGAACGTCGCCGGCGTGTGCGGACAATTCACCGAGATGATGTCCATCCGCGCCAGCATCTGGTCGAGGCTTTCCCAATAGGTCGCGCCCAGCTCTTCGGCGATGCGCGGCGCCACCGGCCTGCGGTTGTGATAATGGATCGAGAGGCCGAACGACCGCGCCCGGCGAGCCACCGCTTGTCCGATGCGGCCCATGCCGATGATGCCGAGACGCTTTCCCCCGATGCGGTGGCCGAGCATCCAGGTCGGCGACCAGCCCGGCCAGTTCTTGCCGTCGGTGAGGATGGAGGCGCCCTCGATCAGCCGCCGCGGCACCGCCAGAATCAGCGCCATGGTCATGTCGGCGGTGTCTTCGGTCAAAACCTTTGGCGTATTGGTCACGGTGATGCCGCGCGCGTGCGCCGCCACGACATCGATATTGTCGACGCCGTTGCCGAAATTGGCGATCAGCTTCAGCTTGCAATCGGGCTGTTTGAGCAGCGCTTCGGTGATCTCGTCGGTGACGGTGGGCACCAGCACATCGGCCGAGCGCACCGCGTCCGCGATCTGCTCTGATGTCAGCGGCGTATCGTCGAGATTGAGTCTCGCGTCGAACAGCTCGCGCATGCGGGTCTCGATCGAGTCCGGCAGCTTGCGCGTGACGACAACGAGAGGCTTTTTCTTAACCGACATGTCCTGCTCGCGTAAGGCCGTTCAGACCTCATTAACCCGGTTGTTCGACACTGCGACTTACCGCGCAGTCCCGGCGTTGCTTGAGGGTTCCCTGGGTTCCCGAACTTTCCCCTTGGGTGTCCAAAAGGGGGATTTCGGGCAAGTCTTGTTTCCTCGTCTTCTGCCTCTCTAGCAGAAGGCCGGGCCAAGACAAGAACCCGGTAATAACCCGGAGTCACAAGCCGAGGGCAATCCGGGCGCGGTACAGGGGGTTTGGGGCGTCGGTTAGGTATTTCAGCTCGAAGAACTCGAGTTGGGTTTCTCGGCAGGAGACGAGCGGATGGGGTTGCGGCGTTTTTGTTCTGTGGTGGTGCTCGTTGGCGCTGGGCTAGGCGCGTCGATCTCCCCGGGATTCTCGGCCAAGGATACCGCGGTCACGTCGAGCGGCTTGCCGGTGCCGCGTTATGTCAGCCTCAAATCCGATCATGTGAACGTCAGGGCCGGTCCGACCAAGGACAACGACGTCGCCTGGGTCTACACCCGCTCGGGCCTTCCGGTCGAAATCACCGCCGAATTCGAGAACTGGCGCCGGGTCCGCGATTCCGAAGGCGCCGAGGGCTGGGTCTATCACTCGCTGCTGTCCGGCCGCCGCACCGCGGTCATCACCATGAAGAGCAAGGACGAGCTGGCGCCGCTCCATGAGAGCGCCGACCAAACCTCGGCGGTCACAGCGAAGCTGCAGGCCGGCGTCGTGACCCAGGTCAAGCACTGCGCGCAAGGCTGGTGCCACGTCGCCGGCAACGGTTTTGACGGCTGGATCGAGCAGCAGCGGCTGTGGGGCGTTTACGCCGATGAGAAGGTGGATTGACTCGTCACCCTGAGGCGCGAGCCTCTTCGGCGAGCCTCGAAGGGTGTATGCACCGGTGTGCGCGGCCTATCTTTCGAGGCGCGCAAGCCAGCGGCGCAATTGCGCCGCCGAGCGCACCTCAGGATGACGACCTCAAGTTGACCGGGAAAATCAGCGCTTCTTGCGCAGCCGCACGACCATGTCGACGCGGGCGATCTCGTAGCCTTCGGGCACTTCCGGCATGCTCGAAAGCACCAGATGCGGATCGGGAATGTCGACCAGTTCGTGGTTGTTTTCGAGATAGAAGTGGTGATGCGCCGACACGTTGGTGTCGAAGTAGGTCTTGGTGCCGTCGACGCTGACCTGGCGCAGCAAGCCCGCATCGGTCAACTGGTTGAGCGTGTTGTAGACGGTCGCAAGCGATACCGGGACCTTGGCGAGTGTCGCCTCCTCATAGAGCATTTCCGCGGTCAAATGCCGCGCGCCCTTGCCGAACAGCAGCCAGCCCAGAGCCATGCGCTGACGGGTCGGACGCAGGCCCGCCGCCTGCAGCATTTCGTTGACGTCATGCCAGGGACAGCCGGTCAAGGCCGGCTGGCGTGCCGCGGTTGCGGAACCGGCGGCATCATCGTTCAGGATCGAGGCGTTGTAACTCATTTCCACGTCAGGCACCGCGTTCACTCATTCAGCCCAATAGCCCCGCAAATATAAGGAGGAACCAGGTTAGATGCAAGTTTTTCGCAACTAGAGCCGCTCCAGGGTTAACGGAGGCGGGGGTGGAACGCGGCGTTTTGCCCCGTCGTGGTGCTTTGCCCCCTGCGGAGCCTATGTTAGAGAGCGCGCGGACTTTAAGCCATGCGGTTTACGGGCAATGGCGAACCGGTTGCCGCTGGGAGCATCCGGATCTGCGGTCTTCGTGCCAATTGAAGCCAATTGGCGCGTTTCACGCGTGAAACGGGTCCATTTCGCTCCAAGAACGCCCCATCGGGATTTGAAAGAGGCAGCATGCTGGATCGGCGCAGCGGTTACGAATACGAGGATCTCCTGGCGTGCGGCCGCGGCGAGATGTTCGGCCCGGGCAATGCACAATTGCCGCTGCCTCCGATGTTGATGTTCGACCGCATCAGCGAAATCAGCGAGACCGGTGGTGAATATGGCAAGGGCCTGGTCCGTGCCGAACTCGACGTCAAAGCCGACCTCTGGTTCTTCGGTTGCCATTTCAAGGGCGACCCCGTGATGCCCGGCTGCCTCGGCCTCGACGCGCTCTGGCAGATGGTCGGCTTTTTTCTTGGCTGGAGCGGCGGCGAGGGCCGCGGCCGGGCGCTCGGCCTCGGCGAACTGAAGCTGGCGGGGCAGGTGATGCCCAACGTGCGCAAGATTGTGTACAACGTCGACATCAAGCGCGTGATGCGCCTAAGGCTCTGGCTGGGCATCGCCGATGGCTGGCTTTCGGCCGATGACGAGATTATCTATCGCGCGAAGGATCTGAGGGTGGGGCTCTTGAAGCAGGGCGCCGCATTGCAGCCGGGAACGTGAGTTACGTGCTCGGTCCGACGAGGCGGCATTCGGCTTGAGCCATCACAAAAGAACGGTAACGACAGGGCGAGGCGATCATGAGGCGGGTTGTCATTACGGGGATGGGCATCGTCTCGTCCATCGGTAACAACACCCAGGAAGTGCTGGCAAGCCTCCACGAGGCGAAGTCCGGAATTACGCGCGCGGACAAATATGCCGAATTGGGTTTCCGCTCGCAGGTGCAGGGGGCGCCAACGCTCGATCCGGCCGGGGTCATCGACCGGCGCGCGATGCGCTTTCTCGGCGAGGGCGCGGCCTGGAATCACATCGCGATGGAACAGGCGATCCAGGACTCAGGACTCGAGCCCACGGAAGTTTCCAACATCCGCACCGGCATCATCATGGGTTCCGGCGGCCCCTCGGCGCGCACCATCGTGGAAGCCGCCGACACCACGCGGGCCAAGGGACCGAAGCGGGTCGGACCGTTCGCGGTGCCGAAGGCGATGTCGTCGACGGCGTCGGCGACGCTTGCCACCTGGTTCAAGATCAAGGGCGTGAACTATTCGATCTCGTCGGCCTGCGCCACCTCGAACCATTGCATCGGCAACGCCTACGAGACCATCCAGATCGGCAAGCAGGATGTCATCTTCGCCGGCGGCTGCGAAGAGCTCGACTGGTCGCTGTCGGTGTTGTTCGACGCGATGGGCGCGATGTCGTCGAAATACAACGATACGCCGGCAACTGCTTCCCGCCCCTACGACGTGACCCGCGACGGTTTCGTCATCGCCGGCGGCGCCGGCGTGGTGGTGCTGGAGGAGCTCGAACACGCCAAGGCGCGCGGCGCCAAGATCTATGGCGAAGTGGTCGGCTATGGCGCCACATCCGACGGCTACGACATGGTGGCGCCCTCGGGCGAGGGCGCCGAGCGCTGCATGCGAATGGCGATGGCGACCGTCGATACCAAGGTCGACTACATCAATCCGCACGCGACCTCGACGCCCGCCGGCGATCCGCCGGAAATCGAGGCGATCCGCAAGGTGTTCGGCACCGGCGACAAGTGCCCGCCGATCTCCGCCACCAAGGCGCTGACCGGCCATTCGCTCGGCGCCACCGGCGTGCAGGAGGCGATCTATTCGCTGCTGATGATGCAAAACGGCTTCATCTGCGAAAGCGCCAATATCCGCGAACTCGATCCGGTGTTCGCCGACATGCCGATCGTGCGCAAGCGCATCGACAATGCGAGATTGGGCACCGTGCTCTCGAATTCCTTCGGTTTCGGCGGCACCAACGCCACGCTGGTGTTCAAGCGGATGGATGCGTGAGATCGCGCACGAACTGAATTCCCGCACTCGCCGTCATGGCCGGGCTTGTCCCGGCCATCCACGTCTTGGAGCGGGCAGGGCAAGACGTGGATGCCCGGGACAAGCCCGGACATGACGCAAGAGAAAGCGCACGGACGATGCAGGATCTGATGAAAGGCAAGCGCGGGCTGATCATGGGCATCGCCAATGATCATTCGATCGCCTGGGGCATTGCCAAGACGCTCGCCGCGCAAGGCGCGGAGCTGGCGTTCACCTATCAGGGCGAGGCGCTGGGCAAGCGCGTCAAGCCGCTGGCCCAGTCGCTCGGTGTCGATACGGTGATCCCTTGCGACGTCGAGGATCTGAGCAGCGTCGATTCCCTGTTCGAGACACTGCGCGCAAAATGGGGCCATCTCGACTTCCTGGTCCACGCCATCGGCGCTTCCGACAAGAATGAGTTGAAGGGCCGCTATGCCGACACCTCGCGCGAAAACTTTTCCCGCACCATGGTGATATCGTGTTTCTCGTTCACGGAACTGGCGAAGCGCGCCGCCGAGCTGATGCCGCCATCCGGCGGCAGCATGATCACGCTGACCTTCGGCGGCTCGATGCGGGCGATGCCTAATTACAACGTGATGGGTGTCGCGAAGGCCGCGCTGGAAGCCTCGGTGCGTTATCTCGCCGCCGATTTCGGCTCGCGCGGCATCCGCGTCAATGCGATTTCCGCCGGTCCGGTGCGGACGCTAGCGGGTTCAGGCATCGGCGATGCGCGCGCGATGTTTGCCTTTCAGCAAAAGCATTCGCCGCTCGGCCGCGGCGTGACGCTGGACGAACTTGGCAACTCGGCGCTGTACCTGCTCTCGGATCTGTCAGGCGGCGTTACCGGCGAGATTCATTACGTCGATTCCGGCTACAACATCGTCCAGATGCCGCGGCCGGAACACCTGAAAGACACCGCGGATTGACGCACCTGCTCATCCCGCCGCGATGACGCCGGCGCGCTGGAACGCCGGGCGCGCCGCGCAAGCGTCGATGTAGCGGTCGAACGAGGGGCGCGCCGGCACCATCTTGAACAGCCGCACCGAGAAATACAGGCCGGAGCCGATCGCGATGTCGGCGGCCGAGAAATTCTCGCCGAGCAGCCACGGCCCCTTAGTCAGGGCGACGTCGAGTACGTCGAACACCCGCTGCGCGTCGCCCCAGCCGGCGGAGAGCGGATTCATCTCGACCTTGGTCGCGATCTGCACCATCGCCGGCTCGACGCAGCCCGGCGCGAAGAACAGCCAGTAGAGATATTTGGCGCGCAGCGGATCGCCCAGCGGCGGCGCGAGGTCGGCTTGCGGATAGCGCTCGGCCACATAGGCGCAAATCGCGGCGGCCTCCGCCATCGTCGCCTCGCCGTCCTGCAGCGCCGGCACCTTGCCCATCGGATTGATGGCGAGATATTCCACCGTCTTCTGCGCGCCCTTGGAGATGTCGGTCAGCACGCGCTCGTAAGGCTGCCCGGTCTCCTCCATCAGCCAGAGCGTGGAGAACGAACGCGAGCGGGGCGACCAATAGAGTTTCATCATTTCGTCGTTTCCTGTTTCTTCCATCGATAATATTTCATGACGAATCCCGTCATCGGCTCGACCTGCTCCTTCTCGAACGCAAAACCCTCGCGCTCGTACCAGCGCCAGGCTTTTTCGTTTTCGCGGATGCATCGCAGCTCGATTTCATCGGGCAAATGTTGCCGCGTGAAGGCGAGCAGTGTCCTCCCGAGGCTTTGGCCCTGATATTCCGGCGCGACGAACAGCTGGTCGAGATAGCGTTTCGGCAGGTGCAGCGCCAGCATCGCCGCGAGCACCCCGTCGTCGGCGGCGACGAACAGGCTCCAGCCGTTTTCGATTTCCATCCGAACCCGCGCGCGCAATTTCGCGAGCAGGAAATTGCTGGCCTCTTCCAGCCCGGTCGAACAAAAACTGTTCATCCAGACCTGGGCGATCTCGTCATATTCCTCCGGCCGGGCGGGACGGATCGTCGGCGGCGTCATCGGAATAAACCTCGCAAGTCTGCCGTCATTATTCGTCATTCCGGGGCGCGCACGCAATGCGCGAACCCGGAATGACGGGAGAAAGCAAAACCCCCGCGATCATATCGCGGGGGTTCATTCGACTTCAATCGAAAGCGGAAACCACGTCCGCTATCGAGCGCATCAGGCGAGGTCGTAGCGGTCCGCGTTCATCACCTTGGTCCACGCCGCCACGAAGTCCTTTGCGAACTTCTCCTTCGAATCCGCACACGCATAGACTTCCGCGATGGCGCGGAGCTGGGAATGCGACCCGAAAATCAGGTCGACGCGCGTGCCGGTCCACTTCACCGCCTTGGTCTTGCGGTCGCGGCCCTCATATTCGCCGTCGGAACCGGCCGGCTGCCACTCCGTGCCCATGTCGAGCAGGTTGACGAAGAAGTCGTTCGTCAGCGTTTCCGGCTTCTTGGTAAAGGCGCCGTGCTTTAAGTTGCCGGCATTGGCGCCGAGCACGCGCAGGCCGCCGACCAGCACCGTCATCTCGGGCGCCGTCAGCGTCATCAGTTGCGCGCGATCGACCAGTGCTTCCTCCGGCATCATGAACTGCTTCTTGCCGCTGATGTAGTTCCGGAAGCCGTCGGCGCGGGGCTCGAGCGGCGCAAAGGAAGCGGCGTCGGTCTGCTCCTGCGACGCGTCCATGCGGCCGGGCGTGAACGGGACCGTCACGCTCACACCGGCATCCTTCGCCGCCTTTTCGACCGCGGCGCTGCCGCCGAGAATGATCAGGTCGGCGAGCGACACCTTCTTGCCGAACTCCTTCCGGATCGCTTCGAGTTTTGAGAGCACCTTCGCCAGTTCGGGCGGATTGTTGACATGCCAATCCTTCTGGGGCGCAAGACGAATGCGCGCACCGTTGGCGCCGCCGCGCTTGTCGGAGCCGCGGAACGTCGAGGCCGATGCCCAGGCTGTCGAGACCAGCTGGGAAACGGTGAGGCCGGAGCCGAGGATTTTCGCCTTCAGAGCCGCAATGTCCTGTTCCCCGATCGGCGGATGATCTGCTGACGGGATCGGGTCCTGCCAGATCAGGGTTTCCTTCGGCACCAGCTTGCCGCGATAGCGCACGATCGGCCCCATGTCGCGGTGCGTGAGCTTGAACCAGGCGCGGGCAAAGGCGTCTGCGAACTGGTCCGGATGCTCGAAGAAGCGCCGCGAGATCTTCTCGTAGGCCGGGTCGAAGCGCAGCGAGAGGTCCGTGGTCAGCATGGTCGGAACATGCTTCTTCGACTTGTCATAGGCGTCGGGGACCGTGGCCTCGGCGCCTTTGGCTTTCCACTGCTTCGCGCCGGCCGGGCTCTTGGTCAGCTCCCATTCGCATTTGAACAGGTTCTCGAAGAAATGGTTGCTCCATTTCGTCGGCGTCTGCGACCATGTCACCTCAGGGCCACCGGTGATGGCGTCGGCGCCGATGCCGGTGCCATGCTTGCTCCTCCAGCCGAGGCCCTGGTCCTCGATGGCGCCCGCTTCCGGATCCGGACCCATCAGCGACGGATCGCCGGCGCCGTGGGTCTTGCCGAAGGTGTGACCGCCGGCGATCAGCGCCACGGTCTCTTCGTCGTTCATCGCCATGCGGAAGAAGGTCTCGCGGATATCCTTTGCGGCGGCAACCGGATCGGGATTGCCGTTGGGGCCCTCCGGATTGACGTAGATCAGGCCCATCTGCACCGCGCCGAGCGGTTCGGCCAGTTGCCGTTCGCCGCTGTAGCGTTCGTCGCCCAGCCACGTGCCTTCGGGACCCCAGTAGAGTTCTTCCGGCTCCCACACGTCGGCGCGGCCGCCGGCAAAGCCGAAGGTCTTGAAGCCCATCGATTCCAGGGCGACGTTGCCGACGAGAACGAACAGGTCGGCCCAGGAAATCTTGCGGCCGTATTTCTGCTTGATCGGCCACAGCAGGCGGCGCGCCTTGTCGAGGTTGGTGTTGTCAGGCCACGAGTTGAGCGGCGCGAAGCGTTGCTGGCCGGCGCCGGCGCCGCCGCGGCCGTCGGTGATGCGGTAGGTGCCGGCGGCATGCCACGCCAGGCGGATGAACAGTCCGCCATAGTGACCGAAGTCGGCCGGCCACCACGCCTGCGAGTCCGTCATCAGGGCGTGGAGATCCTTGATCACGGCGTCAAGGTCGAGGCTCTCGAATTCCTTGGCATAGTCGAACGCCTTGCCCATCGGATCGGCGGCCGGCGTCTTGGCATGGAGCACGCTGACATCGAGGTGCTCCGGCCACCAGTCACGGTTCCGGTGTCCACGGGTGCCGGTGAACGGGCATTTGCCCGCGCTATCGTCAGTCTTTGCGTCCATGGTTTTTCTCCGATCGCGTTTCTGTAGTTTCTTCGGGTTGGTTCCGTATCGATTGACAACGGTTTCCAGCATTTGTGACGGCTATGGCCGGGTTCGCCGGTTACCGCGGGGAGCTGGAACGTCGGGCCCATGCCCGGAACCGCAGGCGTCGATGCCTCTCTCGCCAATTCCTTGGACGCCTACCTTGGAAGATATCCAACATCAGGTCCAGTCGAATTGTCTTGAGCTCCCGATCAGTTTATCTGATGGCAATGATCACGCTTCGACAGCTTCGTTATCTCGCGGCCCTCGCCAAACACGGCCATTTCGGCCGCGCCGCGGAGGCCTGCGCCGTCACCCAGCCGGCGCTGTCGATGCAGATTCGCGATCTGGAACGGACCCTGGGCGTGGCGGTCGTCGAGCGCCGGCCCGGCGACGTCATCCTGACCGATGTAGGCCGAGAAATCGCCCGCCGCGGCGAAGACGTGCTGGCGGCCTCGCGCGATCTGGTCGATTTCGCCAGGCATCGCAGTGGGCTATTGACAGGACGGCTGACGCTCGGCGCCATCCCGTCATTGGCGCCCTATCTGCTGCCGCGGGTTCTCCCGCTCCTGCAAAGCCGGTATCCCGATTTGCAGCTCGAATTGCGGGAAACCCAGACCAGACAGCTGGTCGAGGAGATCAAGAGCGGCGCGCTGGATGCAGCGCTGCTCGCGCTACCGGCCGGCGAAGCCGATATCGATGCCATCGCCCTGTTCGAGGATCTGTTTCTGCTCGCGGTGCCCTCGGACGATCCGCGCGCCGAGACCGCGCGGGTCGCCGCCGACGAGATCGACCAGAGCCGCCTGATCCTGCTCGAAGACGGCCATTGCCTGCGCGACCAGGCGCTGGCGTTTTGCGCCACCGCGCGCGGCCGCGCGAGGGGTGCCGCGGGCACCGCGTTCGGTGCGTCCAGCCTCACCACCGTCATGCAGATGGTCGCCGGCGGCTATGGCGTCACGCTGATCCCGCAGATCGCCGCCGACGTCGAACGCCGTGACGAACGCGTCAAACTGCTGCGGCTGAAAAATCCGCAGCCCGGCCGAAGCATCGGTCTCGTGTTCCGCCGCACCTCGCCGCGCAAGGCGGATTTTGCCGCGCTGGGCGAGGTGGTGAAGGAAAGTGTTGGAATTCAGCCAGTGAAAAAAGCGATCAAGTAATGCTAATGGCGCCGCTTTCTTCTCCCTCTCCCGCTTGCGGGGAGGCGGGGTGGGGGTGACGCAGCAGACGCAAATCTCACGTTCATCGCCCGCTGAGAGAGCCCCCTCCCTAACCCTCCTCGCAAGCGCGGGAGAGGGGACGCATTTTGCGTTGCCGCGCTACGCGAGTTCAACAACGCCCAAAAGAAAAAGGGCGGCTGAGAAGCCGCCCTTCGTCGTTCTGGATTGCTGCGGCGATTACTCGCCGGCTGCCTCGCGCGCCGGGGCCTCGGTCTTCTGCTTGGCCTCGAGGTCCTCGCCGGTGGTCTGGTCGACCGCCTTCATCGACAGCCGCGTCTTGCCGCGATCGTCGAAGCCGAGCAGCTTGACCTTGACCTTGTCGCCTTCCTTGACGACGTCGGAGGTCTTCTGCACGCGGTTGGCCGCGAGCTGGCTGATATGGACGAGCCCGTCCTTGGCGCCGAAGAAGTTCACGAAAGCGCCGAACTCCATCACCTTCACCACGGTGCCGTCGTAGATCTGGCCGATCTCCGGATCGGAGGCGATCGACTTGATCCACTTGATCGCGGCCTTGATCGATTCGCCGTCGGCGGAAGCGACCTTCACGGTGCCGTCGTCGTCGATGTTGACCTTGGCGCCGGTCTTTTCGACGATCTCGCGGATCACCTTGCCGCCGGTGCCGATCACTTCGCGGATCTTGTCGGTGGCGATCTTGAAGGTCTCGATCCGCGGCGCGTATTCGCCGAGTTCGGCGCGCGCGGCGGTGAGGGCCTTCGACATTTCGCCGAGGATGTGGATGCGCCCTTCCTTGGCCTGGCCGAGCGCAACCTTCATGATCTCCTCGGTAATGCCGGCGATCTTGATGTCCATCTGCAGCGAGGTGATGCCATGGTCGGTGCCGGCGACCTTGAAGTCCATGTCGCCGAGATGATCCTCGTCGCCCAGGATGTCCGACAGCACCGCAAAGCGGCTGCCCTCCAGAATGAGGCCCATGGCGATGCCCGCCGTCGGCCGCTTCAGGGGAACGCCCGCATCCATCAGCGCCAGCGATGCGCCGCAGACGGAAGCCATCGAGGACGATCCGTTCGATTCGGTGATCTCGGAAACCACCCGCACCGTGTAGGGGAATTCATGGTGCGGCGGCAGCACGGGATGGATCGCGCGCCAGGCGAGCTTGCCGTGGCCGATCTCGCGGCGCTTGGTGCCGCCGAGCCGTCCGGTCTCGCCGACCGAGTAGGGAGGGAAGTTGTAGTGCAGCAGGAACGTCTCTTTGTACGTTCCCGACAGGGCGTCGATGTATTGCTCGTCCTCGCCGGTGCCGAGCGTGGTCACGACCATCGCCTGCGTCTCGCCGCGGGTGAACAGCGCCGAGCCGTGGGCGCGTGGCAATACGCCGACTTCGGCGATGATGTTGCGCACGGTCTTGGCGTCGCGGCCGTCGATGCGCTTGCCGGTGTCGAGGATGTTCCAGCGAACGATCTTGGCTTCCAGTTCCTTGAACACACCGGCAATGCGGAGCTTGTCGTATTTCGGTGCCTCACCTTCCGGGAAATAGTGGGCCATCACCTTTTCCTTGGCCTTGCCGACCGCCGCGTAGCGATCCTGCTTGACCGGAATGGCGTAGGCCGAGCGCAGATCGGTCTCGATCAGCGCCAGTATTTCCTTCTCCAGCGCGCTTTCGTCCACAACGGCCAGTTCGCGCGGCTCCTTGGCGGCCTTCTCCGCCAGTTCGATGATCGCCTTGATCACCGGCTGGAAATGCCGGTGGCCGAACATCACGGCGCCGAGCATGATTTCTTCGCTCAGCTCCTTGGCTTCCGATTCCACCATCAGCACCGCGTCGGAAGTGCCGGCAACGACCAGTTCGAGCTGGGTATCGACCATCTCGTCGAGCGTCGGGTTGAGCACATATTCGTCGTTCATGAAGCCGACGCGGGCGGCACCAATCGGGCCCTTGAACGGCACGCCGGACAGCGTCAGCGCCGCGGATGCGGCCACCATCGCCACGATGTCGGGATCGTTCTCCATGTCGTGCGACAGCACGGTAGCGATCACCTGGGTTTCGTTGCGCCAGCCATCGGCGAACAGCGGGCGGACGGGGCGGTCGATCAGGCGGGAGACCAGCGTCTCCTTCTCGGTGGGCCGGCCCTCGCGCTTGAAATAGCCGCCGGGAATGCGGCCCGCGGCGTAGGTCTTTTCCTGGTAGTCGACGGTGAGCGGCAGGAAGTCGACGCCTTCGCGCGGCGTTTTCGCCGCGACGACGGTGGCGAGCACGACGGTCTCGCCGTAGGTCGCCAGCACGGCGCCGTCGGCCTGGCGGGCGATTTTTCCGGTTTCAAGCCTGAGGGGACGGCCACCCCAGTCGATTTCGACTGAATGTATATTGAACATCTAGATTTTCTTTCATGGGTTTCGCGAAAAACGGACCCAGGAAACACAAAGACCATGCGCAAGATTGCGAGACGCTGATCGCATCGAGATCAGCATCCGGCGATCCTGCCATGGTCTTTATATTTCGGATGGCATCCATCCTTTCGGTAGTACGGGCATCTTGCCCCGCCCAGCGGCCGGATTGCTGCTGGACGTTCTTGCGCATGACCGACTCGGGAAACCGGAGTGCGATTTTCAAAAAACATGCGAAAACGCGCGCGACATGCGCGCGTGAACTTCAACTCAACGACGAATGTTGTGCTTTTCGAGCAGCGCCTTGTAACGCGCCTCGTCCTTTCGCTTGATGTAATCGAGCAGCGAACGGCGCGTTGCGACCATTTTCAAAAGCCCGCGACGCGAATGATTGTCCTTCACGTGGGATTTGAAATGGTCGGTGAGGTTGTTGATGCGTTCCGACAGGATCGCGACCTGGACCTCGGGCGAGCCGGTATCGCCGGCCTTGTTGGCATTGGTCTTGATGACTTCCGCTTTACGTTCGGCGGTAATCGACATCGTCAAACACTTTCATTGTTGCGAGCCGGACTGGCGGTCAGTCCGTTCAGGTTGAACACGCGCTTGGGGATGAGTTCGCCATTGCCAATTTCGGCGAGGGCCAGAAGCCGGCCTGCCACCGTGACATAGACTGTGCCGCTACAATTGGGCGCATCCCGTCCGCGCAACAAAACGGCCTGGCCCCTGTGGAGCCTTGCCGCATCCGCCCGTGTGACGGCCAGTGCCGGGATGTCGTCCAGCGCGGTCTCAACGGGCAATAGCGCGTCGGCGAGGCTGCCCTCGCCAGACGCGGCTCTATCGCACAAAGCCTCCAACTGTTCCAGCGGAATCATGTCCTTCTCGCCGAACGGGCCGACCAGGGTCCGGCGCAGCGCGCAGATATGGCCAAAGCAGCCCAATAGACGGCCGATGTCGCGGGCCAGCGCCCGCACATAGGTCCCCTTGCCGCACTCGGCCTCGAACACGGAATGGCTATTATCTGGTTGTTCCATAAGGGATAAATGGAAAATTTCAACCGGCCGCGGCTGCAGCGCGACGGTCTCGCCGTCGCGCGCCAGGTCGTAGGCGCGCTCGCCCTGGACCTTGATGGCGGAATATTGCGGCGGGGTCTGCTCGATTAACCCTGTGAAGCGCGGCAGCAGTTCCCGGATCGCTTCTGCCGAGGGCCTGGTCTCGCTGGTCCTGACCACCCGGCCCTCGGTATCGTCGGTATCGCGCTCCTCGCCCCAGCAGACCGTAAAGCGATAGCGCTTGCGACCATCCATCACGAAGGGAACCGTCTTGGTGGCTTCGCCGAGCGCGATCGGCAGGCCGCCGGAGGCGAGCGGATCCAGCGTGCCGGCGTGGCCGGCGCGCTTGGCCTGGAACAGCCGCTTCACCACCGCGACCGCGTGCGTCGAGGTCATGCCGATCGGCTTGTCGAGCACCACCCAGCCATGGACGTCGCGTTTGTCGCGCCGCGGCTGGTTGTTCTGGCGGCCCTGCTTGCCGCCGCGCTGGTCCGGATCGCGCGGATCATTGTTCGAGCGGGGCGGGTTGGGCGCGGCAAAATTATTTTTTTCAATGTCGAGCGAATCAGCGTTTGGCGGGTCGAAAACGCCGTTTGCGGTAGGTGCAATCATCAGGTCACTCTTCCGAATCCGGCGAATTGGGCGCGAGGTCCTTTTGCACCGCAGGTGTTCGCAGTAATTTCTCTATTCGTTCCGCTTCATCGAATCGGTCGTCTGCCCGGAAGCGAACATCAGGCGAAAATTTTAGGTTAACGCGCCGCGCGATCTCGCCGCGCAGGAATTTCTTGTTCCGCTCCAGCGCCGCGATCACGACCTCGGTATCGCGGCCGCCGAGCGGCATCACGTAGATGGTCGCGAGTTTCAGGTCGGGCGACATCCTGACTTCGGGAACCGTGATGATATGGCCCTCGAGTTCCGGGTCATGCACGCTGCCTTGTGCGAGAATATCCGCGATCGCATGGCGCACGGTTTCGCCGACACGCAACTGACGCTGCGAGCCGCCGGGGGCGGAACTCTTCTTGTGGTGCCGGGGCATCGTCGTCTTTCGAAAACAAAATCGTCATGGCCGGGCTTGTCCCGGCCATCCACGTCCTTCGAGCGGGATGGCTTTAAGTCGTGGATGCCCGGGACAAGCCCGGGCATGACGACAAATATTGCTGGTCTTGCGAAGCTGTAAGGCTCGAACTCACAGGCTGCGCTGGATGGTCTCCACGCGATAACACTCGATGACGTCGCCGACCCGCATGTCGCCGTAATTCTCGAACGCCATGCCGCATTCCTGGCCGGACTGCACTTCCTTCACTTCGTCCTTGAAGCGCTTCAAGGTCGACAGCTTGCCTTCGTGGACCACGACGTTGTCGCGAATCAGGCGGACATTGGCGCCGCGTTCCACGGTGCCGTCGGTGACGCGGCAGCCGGCGACCTTGCCGACCTTGGAAATGTTGAACACCTCCAGGATCAGTGCATTGCCGAGCATGGTCTCGCGCAGCGTCGGCGCGAGCAGGCCAGACATCGCCTTCTTCACGTCATCGACCAGGTCGTAGATGATGTTGTAGTAGCGGATCTCGATGCCGTTGCGCTTGGCGGCTGCCGCCGCCTCCTTGTTGGCGCGAACCGAGAAGCCGATGATGGCGGCGTTGAAGCCTTCCGCCAGCGTCACGTCGGATTCCGAGATGCCGCCGACGCCGGCATGCAGGATGCGGGCGGCGACTTCCTCGGTACCGAGCTTTTCCAGCGACCCGAGGATCGCTTCCAGCGAGCCCTGCACGTCGGCCTTGATGATCAACGGGAAATCCTTGCGGCCCGAGGTCTTCAGCTGCGACATCATCTGCTCGAGCGAGCCGCGCATGCCGGAAATGGAGGCGGCCGCGTTCTCGCGCTTCTGGTGGGCGCGCTAGCTGGTGACTTCGCGGGCCCGGGCCTCGTTATCCACCACCGCAAGCCGGTCGCCGGCTTCCGGTGGCCCGTTGAAACCGAGCACTTCGACCGGCACCGACGGTCCGGCTTCGTCGATGGTGGCGCCCTGATCGTTGATCAGCGCGCGGACGCGGCCCATCTCGGCGCCGGCTACCACGATATCGCCGACCCGCAGCGTGCCGCGCTGTACCAGCACGGTCGCGACCGGGCCGCGGCCGCGATCGAGCTTGGCCTCGATCACGGTGCCTTCGGCGGGACGCTCGGCATTGGTCTTGAGGTCGAGCAGTTCGGCCTGCAGCGCGATCATTTCCAGCAGCTTGTCGAGATTGGTCTTGTTCTTGGCCGAAACCTCGACGTCGACGACGTCGCCGCCGAGCGATTCGACCTGGACCTCGTGCTGCAGCAGTTCGGTGCGCACGCGCTCGGGGCGGGCGTCGGGCTTGTCGATCTTGTTGATCGCCACGATCATCGGCACCTTGGCCGCCTTGGCGTGATGGATCGCCTCGACCGTCTGCGGCATGACGCCGTCGTCGGCCGCGACTACCAGGATCACGATGTCGGTGACCTTGGCGCCGCGCGCGCGCATAGCGGTGAACGCGGCATGGCCGGGGGTGTCGATGAAGGTGATCTTCTTGCCGCTTTCCGGCGAGGTCACCTGATAGGCGCCGATGTGCTGGGTGATGCCGCCGGCTTCGCCCGACACCACATTGGCGTGGCGCAGCGCGTCGAGCAGCGAGGTCTTGCCGTGGTCGACATGGCCCATCACGGTTACGACCGGCGAGCGCGGCTCGGTGTCGGTGGAATTGTCGACCGCGTCGAACAGGCCTTCCTCGACGTCGGAGGCGGCTACGCGCTTGACGGTGTGGCCCAGTTCCTCGGCGATCAGTTGCGCGGTGTCGGCGTCGATCACGTCGGTGATCTTGTGCATCGCGCCCTGCTTCATCAGCAGGCGAATGACGTCGACCGCGCGCTCGGACATGCGGTTGGCGAGTTCCTGGATATTGATGGCTTCCGGGATCACCACTTCGCGAATCAGCTTTTCCTTCGGTTCGTTCGAGGCATGGCCCTTCAGCCGCTGGGTGCGGCGGCGGAACGATGCGATCGAGCGTTCGCGCACGTCGTCGGCGTTGAGCGCGGTGACCAGCGTCAGCCGGCCGCGCTGCTTCTGCGGCGACGGCTTGGCGGTCGTCTTCGGCGGGGCCGCGGCACGCACGACGCCGCCGGGGCCGCGACGGACCTGGCGCGGACCTTCGTCTTCATCGGAAATGTCGGCGGCGATACCGGGGGCGCGGGCCGCGGGCAATGCGGCGCGGGCCGCGGCCGCGGTCTTGGCCTCGGCCTCGCCAAAGCGTTTCTTGGCCTCGAGTTCGGCCTTGCGCTTGGCTTCCTCGTCCGCCCGGTGGCGTTCTTCCTCGGCCTTGCGACGGGCTTCGGCGGCTTCGCGCTCGGCCTGCTCGATGCCTTCCTTGCTGTTGCGGCGCCTGGCTTCCTCTTCGGCGAGCTTCCGCTCTTCCATGTCGCGGACTTTGGCGTCGGCGAGTGCGCTGGCGCGTGCCGAACGCTCATCCTCGGTCAGCGTGCGCAGCACCACGCCCGAACTGCTGCGCGGTGGAGCCGGCGGCGCCGCCGGACGGGCGAGCGGCGCCTTGGCGGCAGGTGCTGCCGCGGGCGCGGCCTTGGCGAGGACCGGCTCGGGGGCATGCGTCTCCGTTGCGGGAGCATCGCCGCCGATGCGGCGCTTGCCGCGCTTTTCAACCACGACCTGCTTGGTGCGGCCGTGACTGAAGCTCTGCTTCACGGTGCCCGTCTCGACGCGCGGCTTGAGCGTCAAGGTCTTGTTCGGGACACTCAATTTCCTGTCGCCAGGCGCTTTATCAACCATTCAGCAGTCCTAATCCTGTTCAAGTGGTGCGTGTCCGCACCGTCGGTATCGGCGAATTCTTGGTCGCATGGCCGGCCGTCTTGTCGTCGTCTGCCATCCGGTATCGGACCAGGAGCTGGCTGCGCGACAGGAACGTCTTGCTCGCCGGGCCCGCGAGCAGGGCAGCATGTATCACATTTGACCGGCCCAATGCCAAATCCAATTGTTCCGAAGTCAGCGCCGTGACCACCGGGAACGGGTTCGATTCGTCGTTAATCCCGCCATTTTGCCGGACCATGGCGTCCAGTTTCCGGATTCCGTCCATGGCCCCGTCCGCGGCATGGATCAGTGCCCCGACCGAGGTCCTGGCCGGCCCCGACTTGAGGGCGTCCTCCACCTTGCCGAAGCCGGAAATCACCTGGCCGGCTTTGGCGGCGATGGCGAGCGCGTCGATGCTGCTCTGCACCAGCAAGGCTTCCGTGTCGACCGCGAGCGCCGGCGAAACCCGGACATCGCGCTTGAATCCCTTGCGGAATTGGTGACGCCGGACCGCTTCCATAACCATCGCCCGCGAGGCCGAAACCCACATCCCCCGGCCGGGAAGCTTGCGCTTCAGATCCGCGATCACCTCTCCGGAAGGCGCGACCACAAACCGGATCAGCTGATCGATCGGCCGCACCTCGCGCGTGACCGCGCACATCCGCAGCGTCGCGGACCTGTCGGTCCGCGGTCCGTTGTCGAGATCGGGGTCGGCGATGGCGAGCATGCGGCTGACATGGCTCCTATCATCTGCGCGAGTTCTGGTCGCAAAACCGGGGACCACTTTTGCGGAACACGCGCGTTAAACCGGCTGATCTTCGGGGGCCTCGGCCTCGGTCCTCTTGGCGAGATCGGCTTCCGTGATCCAGCCGGCGATGACGCGGGCCTGCATGATCATGTTCTCGGCCTCGTCGCGCGAGACTTCGTTGGGATCGAGGATGCCGGGATGCTTGGTCTGCTCGCCGCCTTCCTTGCGCTCGGTCCAGCCGACCAGATCGTCGGTGGCGCATCCGGCGAGGTCTTCGACCGTCTTGATCTCGTTCTCGCCGAACTTGACCAGCATCTTCGAGGTCACGCCGGGCACCGTCTTCAATGCATCTTCCACACCGAGCTCCTTACGTTTGTTTTCGAGCTCGCCTTCGAGCTGTTCCAGATATTCGCGGGCCCGGCTTTGCAGCTCGTTGGCGGTCTCGTCGTCAAAACCTTCGATGCCGGCCAATTCCTTGGCGTCGACCATCGCCAGTTCCTCAACCGAGGTAAAACCCTCCGAGGCCAGCAACTGGCCGACCACTTCGTCGACGTTCAGCGCTTCCATGAACACCCGGGTGGAGTTCTCGAAATCGGCCTGGCGGCGTTCGGATTCTTCCTGCTCGGTCAGGATGTCGATGTCCCAGCCGGTCAGCTGCGAGGCGAGCCGCACGTTCTGGCCGCGCCGGCCGATCGCCAGCGACAGCTGGTTATTGGTGTCGGGCACCACCACCTCGATCCGCTCGCGCTCTTCGTCGATCACGACCTTGGCGACCTCGGCAGGCGCCAGCGCGTTGACCACGAAGGTCGCGATATCGGGCGACCACGGGATGATGTCGATCTTCTCGCCCTGCAATTCATTGACCACGGCTTGCACGCGCGAGCCGCGCATGCCGACGCAGGCGCCGACCGGGTCGACCGAGGAATCCCTGGAAATCACCCCGATTTTCGCGCGCGAGCCGGGATCGCGAGCCACCGCCTTGATCTCGACGATGCCGTCATAGATTTCCGGCACTTCCTGCGCGAACAGCTTTGCCATGAACTGCGGATGGGTGCGGGAGAGGAAGATCTGGGGTCCGCGGGTTTCGCGCCGCACGTCGAAAATATAGGCGCGGACGCGGTCGCCGTTGCGGAACACCTCGCGCGGCAGCATCTCGTCGCGGCGGATGATGGCCTCGCCGCGGCCGAGGTCGACGATGACGCTGCCATATTCGACGCGCTTGACGATGCCGTTGACGATGTCGCCGATGCGGTCCTTGAATTCCTGGTATTGCCGGTCGCGCTCGGCCTCGCGCACCTTCTGCACGATCACCTGCTTGGCGGATTGCGCGGCGATGCGGCCATATTCCAAGGGCGGCAGGGTGTCGGCGATGGTGTCGCCGATCTGCGCGCCGGGGTTGGCTCTCCGCGCGTCTTCCAGCGAAATCTGGTTGGCCGAATTCTCGACCTGTTCGACCACCAGCATGTGGCGCGACAGCCGCAACTCGCCCTTCTTGGCGTCGATCTCGGCATGGACGTCGGTCTCGCTGCCGTAGCGGGCGCGCGCCGCCTTGGCGATGGCGTCTTCCATCGCCTCGATCACGATGCTGCGGTCGATGGATTTTTCCCGCGCGACCGCGTCCGCGATCTGCAGCAGTTCGAGTTTGTTGGCGCTGACAGCTGCCATGGCTCAGTCTCCTCTGGTGGGATCGATCTCGCCCCGACGCAGTCGTTCGGCGGCGAGACGGTGTTCCTTGGTGTTTTTCGGTGCGGGTTTGCTCGGCTTCAATTTCGGCTTCGGCTTGTTGCTCTTCGAAAGGTCGGGCTTTTGTGCGTGCGGCGGTGGCGGCGGCTCCAGCCCGAGATTGCGGCGCAGCTCGCGCTCCGCGGCCTTGCCGCGCCGCATCGATTCGGCGATCAGCTCGTCGGTCAGAACCAGCCTGGCTTCGGCGATATCTTCCATGACCAACGACACATCGACATCTTCGCCCGCGCGCGCGTCATCGCGATGCAGCCGCACCGCATCGCCCTCGACGCCTCCAAGCGTGCCGCGGAACCGCTTGCGGCCCTGATACGCCACCGCCATCTCGATCTTGACGAGATGGCCCACGTAGCGCTCGAAATCGGACCGGCGCACCAGCGGCCGGTCGATGCCCGGCGAGGAAACCTCCAGCCTGTAGGCGCGATCGATCGGATCGGCGACGTCCAGCACCGGCGACAGCGCCCGCGAGATCGCCTCGCAGTCCTCGATCTGCATCGATCCGTCGGGCCGCTCCGCCATGATCTGGACGGTGCAGCCGGCCTCGCCCGATATTTTGATCCGCACCAGCCGGTAGCCCATTCCCTGCAGCACCGGGCCCGCAACCGCCGATACCCGCGCCGCCGCTCCGGGCTCGACCACGAGGCGCGGCTCGGCCAGCAGTTCGGTGTCTACGGAACCAGTGATCGGATCGGACATATCCAGCGTCAAGATTTGCCTTTTGGCGGTCTAATTTCGGTCGGTCCAACTGCATTGGGTTGGGGCCGGGCCTTCAATGGCGGTCCGGCCGCGATACCCGAGCCGCGCCCGGCGCCGCCGATTGCGGTCGGGTCGGTTCAGGTAATAAAAAAGAGCGGGTCCCGGGGGGCCCACTCTCAATACGCGATCGTATGAGAACCATAAGTTGCGGCTGATATAGCGGTTTTCTCCCGAGCCGGCAAGGCCCGCAGGGCCGCAAAGCGTGATTTTAGCGGGCCTTTCGGGGGCGCTTTCAAACCTAACCCTTCCTTCATCAAGCCCCCCTAGATTGCCTGCAAAACCCGCCTTTGCATTGGGTTTTGAGTGAGTTCCATGACGATCGCCACCTCGCTGATCCCCGGGCTCGATGAAATCGTCAGGCATGGCGATCCCAGCCGCCGCGCCGAGGCCGCGAGCCGCATCGCCGAGCTGTTCCTGGAGGCGGCCGCGAATTTGCGGCCCGACCATATCGAGCTGTTCGACGGCGTCCTGATCGATCTCGTTCCTCACACCGGAATTGAAGCGCGTACCGATCTGGCCGAGCGGCTGTCGCTGCTCGGCAACGCGCCCCGTGGCCTGGTCGGACAGCTCGCGCGCGAGAACGAGATCCTGATCGCCGGTCCGCTGCTGCGGCGGTCGCCTGTCATCGACGAGGACGCTCTGATTGAAATCGCGCGCATCAAGGGCCAGGGTCATCTCTTGGCGATGTCGGAGCGGCCAAAACTTTCGCCCGACCTCACCGACGTCATCGTACGCCGCGGCGACCGCGAGGTGGTCAGGCGCGCCGCCGGCAATTCGGGCGCCGAGTTTTCGTCAACCGGATATTCCGTCCTGATCAAGCGCGCCGGCCAGGACGCCGTTCTGACGCTGGCCGTGGGGCAGCGCGACGATCTCCCAAAGCAGCATCTGAAGGAACTTCTGGAAGGATCGATCGACGTCATCCGCCGCCGTCTGTTCGAACTGGTCAAGCCGGACCGGCAGGCCGCGATCAGCCGGGCGATCTCCGAGATTTCCGGTGCACCGGAAGTGGTCGAGAGCCGCCGCGACTTCGCTCCGGCGCAGCGCACGGTTCTGGCGCTGCGCAGCGCCGGTGAACTGAGCGAAGCCGCCCTTCTTGGTTTTGCCAAGGATCACAGATACGAGGAATCGGTCGCCGCGCTTTCGGCGATGTCGGGGGTGAAGATCACGACGCTCGACCGCCTGATCGCCGGCGACCGCCACGATCCGATCCTGATCGTCGGCAAGACGATCGGCCTGGAATGGGTCACCGTGCGCGCCCTGATCCTGCTGCGATTAGGCCCCCACCGGGTGCCGGCGCCGGCCGACATCGAGACCGCGCGCGTGAATTTCGCGCGCCTGATGCCTTCGACCGCCGAGCGGGTGGTGAATTTCTGGCAGACCCGCCAACCGGCCTGAGCCGAAGCCCTCTCCCAATGCAAAGACCAGCGCGCTAAGCTGATTCATTGCCGGCGCGGGCACAGCGCCGGCAGGGAGGGTGGCGATGCCGACGGATGCCGACATTCAGTTGCATGCCGACAAGATCCGCGATGACGGCTACACCGTGATCGAACGCGCCGCCGATCCCGCGCTGGTCGAGGGATTGAAAGCGGCGCTGGAACGCATCGAGCGCGAGCATGGGTTCGGCTACGCCAAAACCTCGTTCGAGGGCTTCAAGACCGTCCGGATCAACAACCTCCTGACTCATGACGATCTGTTCTGGGAAGTGCCGCTGCACGAGAACGTGCTGCCGATCGTCGAGCGCGTGCTCGACAGGGAATGCCTGCTGTCGTCGTTCTGCTCGCTGGTGCTGGGTCCCGGCGAGGTCGCGCAGCCGATCCACGAGGACACGCAATTGATTCCGCTGCCGCGGCCACACATCCCGATCACGCTCAATGCGATCTGGGCATTGTCGGATTTCACTGCGGACAATGGCGCGACGCGGATCGTGCCGGGCAGCCACAGATATGCGTCCTCGCCGGACTACGGCGGGGATTACGATGCCGTCACCGCGACCATGCCCGCCGGCAGCGTGATGTTGTTCGACAGCGCGCTCTGGCATGGCGGCGGCGCCAATACCAGCGATGCCAGGCGCTTTGCATTTTCCTGCGCCTATTGCTGGGGCTGGATGCGGCAGCAGGAAAACCTGCAGCTTGGCATTCCCCTGGAAACCGCGCGTCGCTTTCCGCGACGGCTGCAGGAACTCTGCGGCTACAGCGTCTACAAGGGACAGTTCGGTCACATCGACAACCGCGATCCGATCGAATTGTTGGGCCGCGAGCGCGGCAAACGCATGGTGTGGGAAGCAACCGACATCAGGAAGGCGCGGACGGGCGCGGAATGAAGCCATAGGAGTCCCTCGTCGTTCCGGGGCATCGCGCAGCGATGAACCCGGAACCTCGAGATTCCGGGTTCGACGCATCGTCCCGGAATGACGGTCGTGAGATCAGCCGCTCCGCCGAAATCTCAAATACGTCGCCTTCCGTCCCTCGCGCTCGGCCTTGGCGCCGTAGCGTGTCATCGTGTAGTCGGGCCAGGGCAGTTTCCAGTCGGAGGCGCGCTGCGCGGTCCAGGCGAAATCGGGCGAGCGCACGAGATGCGCGAGCGTCCAGGCGCAATAATCGTCGATGTCGCTGACGAAGCGAAACTCACCGCCCGGCTCCAGCGCGCGCGCCATCGAGGCCACGCTTGCGTCCTGCACGAAGCGCCGCTTCCAGTGCCGTCGCTTCGGCCAGGGATCGGGATGGATCAGATCGATTCGCCGGAGCGAACGCGGCGGCGCCCATGCCAGGAACTCGGCGGCATCGCCGGCGAACAGGCGGATGTTGGTGATGTTGTGCGCTTCGATCCGGGTCAGGATTTTCGCCATGCCGTTGACATAAGGCTCGCAGCCGATGAAGCCCAAGTCCGGAAAGGCGCGCGCCTCCGCGACCAGATGTTCGCCGCCGCCGAATCCGATTTCGAGCCTGACGGCATCGGCTCTGGAATCGAACAGGCCGGCGAGATCGGGCGGGCTCGGCCCGGTGATGTCGAGCGCAAGGCGCGGCAACAGATGCTCGATCAGGTCGGCCTGATGGGCGCGCAGCTTGTGGCCCTTGCGCCGGCCGAAGAACGAACCGTGCGGATGGGCGGCGCCGTCGTCGGGCGATGCATCGAGCTTCGCCGGATCGCGAACGCTCATCGCAGCGTCTGATAGAGCCGATAGAGCAGCCGCGTTCTCGGCTCGATCGAGGAGATGTACATCTGCTCGTAATGGGTATGCGCGCCCTTGCCGTCGACGCCGAGGCCGTCGAGGGTCGCGGTATGCGGCGCGGTGAAATTGCCGTCGGAGCCGCCGCCGGTCTTGGTGTCGACCAGATTGAAGCCGATCTCCGCGGCGATGGTCCTGGCATGCTCGTAAAGCGCAGCCCCCGCATTGCCCTTCTCGTAAGGCGGCCGGTTCAATTCGCCGGTCACTTTGACGCTGACGCCGTCGCTGCGCGATTTCAGGCCGAGGATCTTGGGAACGAGTTCGTCGGCGTCGGCGATGGTGGGAACGCGCATGTCGACCTCGGCATAGGCCTCCTCCGCGATGACGTTCGGCCTTGTGCCGCCCCTGACGACGCCGACATTGACGCTGACGCCGCGCTTGCGATCGTTCATCGCATCCAGTGTCTGGATGACGTTGGCGAGTTCGCGGATCGCGCTGCGGCCGTCCTCGGGCTTGGTGCCGGCATGGGCGGGGACGCCCTTGATAAAGACCTCGAAGCGTGCGACGCCCTTGCGTCCGGTGACGATTTTTCCGCCGTCGCGGGCCGGCTCGGTCACCAGCACATATTTGGCCTTGCGTCCCTCGGCCTCGATCAGCGCGCGCGACGTCGGGCTGCCGATCTCCTCGTCCGAGACGTAGAGCTGGGTGATCCCGAGCGGCGAACGCTCAGGGCTCGCGCAGACTTGGCGGAACGCATGGTAGGCGAGATAGGCCCCGCCCTTCATATCATAGATGCCGGGGCCGAACGCGCTGTTGCCCTCGACCTTGAACGGCAGGCGCTCGATGAAGCCGAGCGGATGCACGGTATCGAGATGGCTGAGGACGAGGATTCCGGGCTGATCCTGGCCCCATGACGACCGCGCCACCAGATGATCGCCGCAGCCGGAATGCCCGGCGACGCGCTCGATGCTGGCAGGCAAATCGCGGTAGCCGTCGGCGACCATGGTCGCGAGCCTGTTGACCTGGTCAGGCGCCTCGGTCGGCGTCTCGACTTCGACCCAGCGGCGGATGCCGTCGAGGATCGTTTGGGAATCGAAGGGATTGGCTGTGGTCGCTGTCATCGGCATGTCGTTGCGTTGGGGGAAGACACACCTACCGTCATTCCGGGGCGCGCGCCAGACCGGGATGACTTTTCTTCGAATCGTCATCCCGCTCTATCTTTTTGTTTGAGCATGATCTTTTCGGAAAACCGGTTCCCACTTTTCCGGATCATGCTCTAGCTGTGGAGCCTCAGGAGGTTGTCCTCGGTTAGACCGAGTCTGCTGATGGGCGTTTGAGATCTTATCCCACCGTGGGGCCGATGCCAGTTGTATTGATGTAGCCAGATCGGCAATTCTTCTGCGCGCCGATCTGACGTGGGATAGGCTTGAGCGTAAGCCCATTCCCTGAGCGCGGTCTGGATGAAGCGTTCGGCCTTGCCGTTGGTCTTGGGCGTATATGGCT